>JAEEGL011229030.1_pt1 | contig 12378 bp, 9 predicted proteins | sample 9134231 | NCBI WGS metagenome assembly JAEEGL01 (sample SAMN16246548, study PRJNA631951) | gut metagenome | biome: gut microbiome; feature: rumen; material: fiber-attached | host: Bos | place: Iran: Karaj | collected 2018-10 | reverse complement strand
CTTTGTCGGGCGTAAAATACGTGTTTTCCATCAGGGTGGTAGTTTGCCCGAAGCGGCAGTAAATATCCTCCTGCGGCAGCAAAAAGCTTTGCAGCAGGTCGCCGTCTGCCTGCGAAACGCGGGTGAACACGCCCGCCCTGTGCCCCAGCGCGCGGGCCGAAGCGGAAGAAAACAGCACGGCGCCGCCGGCGGCGTAAACCGTGTTGCCCAGATGGTCGGTATTTTTATCCTTGCAGATATGCCCTATGATCAGGGTATCGTAATGCTTCATGGTACTTCCTTCTTAAATAAAAAACTGCTCGTAGGTTTCCACGTCGAACACGTAGAGCTTGAATTGCTTTTCGTTCACGGCTTCTTTGAATTTCGCGCCCACCTTAATAAGCTTTACGTTGGTTTTCAGCTCGAAATCCACGTGCTCGTAGTGCATCGCCTCGGCCACGTCTTTTGTGCGGATTTCAAGGCGCGGCGTATTATCGGGGTTTTTGCACAGGGCAAAATTGATGGCCTCCACCGTAACGCCGTTGGCCTTCAGACTCAAAAACTTTTCCACGGGCTGCCGTTTCTTTTTCTGCTTTTTCTTCAGCTTATCAAACATTCCCATCACCACCGCTTATTATAAAGCATAGGGGCGGCGTTGTCAAACGGGATTATTTTGATTTATGCAAATATTTCTCTTTCGTCGCCTGCCCGCCGCGGATATGCCGCTGCGCCTTGTTTTCGTCCAGCACCTTGCGTACTTCGCGCCACAAGGCGCCGTCTGTGTGCTTCAGCTTTTCGGTGACGTCGGTATGCACGGTGCTCTTGGAAACGCCGAAGGCCCTTGCTGCCGTGCGCACGGTGGCGCTGTGCTCCACGATATACGCGCCGAGTTCCTTTTCCCGTCCCGCGGAATCTTTCATAGCGGTTGCCCCTCTCCATGAGTTTCACTATGATTTATATGAATCGGAGCCCGCGGATATGATTTGTCGATTTTAGTTGAATTCCGGACTCAACTGTGGTATGATACCATCAGAAGAACCGCAGAAAGGGGTTATAGTATGAATGAATCCGGTAAAACCGCTAAATATGTGATCGTTGCGCTGGCCGCCGTGGTGGTGGCGCTGCTTTTGGTGGTGGCGTTCCTGCTGGGGCGCGGCAGCGGCAATAAGAATCCGAATCAGAATCCCACCGTTCCCTCCGGTACGCAGTCGGGCCAGACTGCCGATCCGGGCACAACCGCCGCGCCGTCCGGGAATAACGATGCCGATCCCTCAGCTTCCGACGCCGCTTCGCAGCCCGCCGAAACCGCCGCGCCGCGCAATCTGGAAATATCCATGTCCGCCGGCAGCCTTACCTTTGTGGAGGGCAGCGCGTTCCAGATCGATTACGATAAAACCGTGATCAGCGTCAGCACCCACGGCGACAGCGTGACGATTGAAAACCACCATTCGCATCCCTCCGCCAGCCAGCGCAGACGCATGGACGTGACCGTGACCGTGCCTGCCGGTTTCGCCTTCGACAGCGTGGATATTGAGATGGGCGCGGGCAAAATGATCGTGCACTCCCTCAATGCCGAAGCGCTCGATCTGGAGCTGGGCGCGGGCAGCGCTACCTTTGACAGCATCTATATTACCGGTTCCGCCGAAATTGAGGAGGGCGCGGGCGAGCTGGCCATCAAGGGCGGCAAGATCAACAACCTCACCCTGCAGTGCGGCGCGGGCGCTACCCGCGTTGCGGCGGCCCTCACAGGCACCAATACGGTCAACGCGGCCGTGGGCGCCGTGGACCTGAAATTCGACGGCAGCGAGGCCGATTACACCGTGGCGTTCCAGATGGGGCTCGGCGCGTGCTACTACAACAACGAAAAGATCGCCCGCAACGGCTCCTTCGGCGAAGGTCCCACGCTGGTCAATATCTCCGGCGGCTTCGGCGTAATGCGGGTGAACGTAGGTTAAAGCTTCTTCAAGTTATTTGTGTAAATTTCAGTTTGTCGCTGAGTAAGTGACCAGTGACCAGTGGCCAGTGACCAGCGATCTGTGACCGGATCAGCCTGCCTTAACCGATGCTGACCACTGACCACTGGCTGCTGGCCACTGGAATTTGTAGGGCGTCGAGCCCTGCAAATTCCAAATTCATCTGAAACAAAAAAAGATCCTCTGCCTCGCAGGGGATCTTTTTGCATGGATTTATTCTGTTCAGTTTTCGTCCGCCAGCGCTTCCTTCTGAGAAACAAGCACCTTCTCTTCGTAGCAGGCAAAGGCGTCGTCCACAACCTTTTTGTTTGGCTTTGGGGTGATCAGCGAAATCAGCGGTACGATCACCAGCCCCACGATCATGCAGAACGCGCCCGCGTTGATGGGGGAGGCAAGGTAGCCCTTGAGGATGCCCAGCTTCAGGAAGTTGTTGAAGGTAACCAGCAGCATAAAGGCGGTGGAGAAGAGGAACGACGCCCAGCAGGCGAGCTTGGTGGTCTTTTTCCAGTAAAGGCCGTAGAGGAACGGGGCAAGGAATGCGCCCGCCAGCGCGCCCCACGAAACGCCCATGAGCTGCGCAATGAACGCCACGTTGTTGTTGTATTGGAACACGGCGATCACAACGGAAATGAGAATGAACACAAGGATCAGCACACGCAGCAGAAGCACCTGTGTTTTTTCTTTCATGTACTTTACGATATGCCCCTTTATGAGATCCAGCGTCAGCGTGGAGCTGGAGGTGAGCACCAGCGAGGAGAGCGTGCTCATGGAGGCCGAGAGCACCAGCACCACCACAAGCGCCAGCAGCAGCGTGGGCAGATTGGAGGAGCCGAGCATGGTGGGGATCACGGAATCGTAGCCGTTGGCGGCAATATCGATCTTATCGGAAAACAGCCGCCCGAAGCCGCCCAGGAAATAGCAGCCGCCCGCGATCACAATGGCAAATACGGTGGAAACCACGGTGCCCGTGGAAATGGATTTTTCGCTCTTGATGGCGTAGAATTTCTGCACCATCTGCGGCAGGCCCCAGGTGCCGAGGGAGGTGAGGATCACCACGCCGATCAGGTTCGGCAGATCCGGCCCGAAGAACGAGGCGAAAATACCCGGGGTGGTGGAAACGCTCTCGTCGGTAACGCGGGCAAGGCCGCCGAGCGCCTCGGTGAGGCCGCCGTTGTTTTTCAGAACGACGATGATCACGGCGGAAATGCCGATCAGCATGATGATGCCCTGAATAAAGTCGTTGATGGCGGTGGCCATATACCCGCCCGCGATCACGTATATGGCGGTAAGCACGGCCATGGCGACCACGCAGTATTCATAGGGGATATTGAACGCCATGCCGAACAAACGGGAAAGGCCGTTATAAACGGAGGCGGTATAGGGGATCAGAAAAATAAACGTGATGGCCGACGCCGCGATCTTCAGCGACGGGCTGCCGTAACGCGCCTCAAAAAACTGGGGCATCGTGGCGGAGTTCAGGTGTTGGGTCATGATGCGTGTGCGCCGCCCGAGCACCACCCACGCCAGAAGGGAACCCAGCAGCGCGTTGCCGATGCCCACCCACGTGGTGGCAATGCCGTATTTCCAGCCGAACTGACCCGCGTAGCCAACGAAGATCACGGCGCTGAAATACGAGGTGCCGTAGGCGAAGGCCGTGAGCCACGGGCCTACGGAACGGCCGCCCAGCACGAAGCCGTTGACGTCGGTGGAATTTCTGCGGCAGTAGATGCCGATGCCGATCATGATGCCGAAAAAGATAACCACGATAATGATTTTGATCGCAAGATCCATGTTGATCACCTCTGAAAAAATACATCGAATCAAATTAAAATTCATTATACAATACCTGTTTTGAAATTGCAACAATGGATTTTGATTTATTTGTCATTCTTTTTGATTTAGACCGATAAAAAATTTTGCTTGACTTTTTTCCGCTCCGGCAATAATATATATTAGATTCTTAAAAGTACTTCTTTAAGTCAGGTGAATACTATGTATGATATAGATCGGCTGCTTGAAACGGTCAAGCGCATTCATTTTATCGGCATCGGCGGCGCGGGTATGTGCCCGCTGGCCGAAATTCTGCACGCCAAGGGCTATCAGCTTTCGGGTTCCGACAACAACGAGTCCGATACGCTTGCCCGCATCCGGGCGCTCGGCATCCCCGTGGTGCTGGGGCAGAAGGCCGAAAACATCGGCGACGCCGAAATGGTGGTGTACACCGCGGCGCTGCTGCCCGATAACCCCGAGCTGGTCGCCGCCAAGGCGAGCGGCGTGCCTACCTTTGAGCGCAGCAAGCTCTTCGGCGCCGTTACCCGCAAATTCGGCAACGTGATCGGCGTTTGCGGCACCCACGGCAAAACCACCACCACCTCCATGCTTACCCAGATGCTGCTGGGCGCGGAGATCGATACCTCCGCCGTGATCGGCGGGCGGCTGCCTCTGATCGGCGCCAACGGCCGCACCGGTACCGCGGACCTGCTGGTATGCGAGGCCTGCGAGTTTGCCAATACGTTCCTTGATCTGAGCCCGTCCGTGGCCGTGATCCTCAACGTGGACGCGGATCATCTGGAATTCTTCAAAAACATGGATAACCTGATCGCCGCCTTCGGCAAGTTTGCAGCCATGGCCACCGACGCCGTCATCTACAACGGCGACGACGAAAAAACGCTGAAAGCCGTGGCGCTTTCGGGCGCAAAGAACCTGATCACCTTCGGGTATTCGGACGAAAACGACTGGTATCCGATGAACATCACGTTCTACCGCGGCGCGTTCCCGGGCTTTGACGTGATGCACAAGGGCGCGTTTGTCGGTCACGTGCAGCTCGGCGTGCCGGGACGGCACAACGTACTCAACGCCCTTGCCGCCATCGCCGCCGCCCACCATGCTGGCGCGGACCTCAAAAAGGCCTTTAGTGCACTGGAAGCCTTCGGCGGGGCGGGCCGTCGGTTTGAGATTTTAGGCGAGTACAACGGCGTTACCATCGCGGACGACTACGCCCACCATCCCGCGGAGCTCCGGGTGACGCTGGAAGCCGCCAAAAAGATGGATTATAACCGGGTGTGGGCCGTGTTCCAGCCCTTCACCTTCTCGCGCACCTATATGCTGCTCGAGGACTTTGCCGACGTGCTGAAGATCGCCGATAAGGTCGTGCTCACCGAGATCATGGGTTCCCGTGAAGTGAACACTTACGATATCCATACCTATCAGCTGGCCGAAAAGATCGACGGCAGCGTGTGGTTCGACAGCTTCGATACCATCGCCCGGTATCTGTATGAGAATCTGGCCCCCGGTGATCTGGTGATCACCCTCGGCTGCGGCGACGTTTACAAGATCGCCAAAAAGCTGATCAAGCTCTACCGGGAAAACGCATAAATTGAACGGCTCCCTCGAGGTGGGGGAGCCGATTTTTTGCCTTTAAAAAATGTGGTAAATTACAGTTTATCGCACCAATGGCGCGAAGCTGCAAGCTACAAGCTGCAAGCAAATTAGAAATGTACGGATGTGATTCTGATACCAACTGTTTTCTGCACAATCAATCTTGCTTGTAGCTTGTAGCTCCTCAGCTTGCAGCTTCAGTTTGTGGGGCATCGAGCCCCACAAACTGTATGCACCGTAATATCGCCGTCCGTGCGGTAATGAACGGTGTGTTTTCCGTTCTCGTCGGTGGTTACGGTTACTTCAATATTGCCTTCCGGCGTACGGTACGTGCCCTTTACGTTCAGCCCGGGAATCTTCGCCGGGGCAATCACGATATCCTTATAGCCCGGGCGGTCTTCAAAGCGCCGGATGCCGAGGAGCTCGCTGAACAGATATTCGATCACCGCGCCGAACATGGGGTGGCAGCGGGAATCGCAGCCGTCCCAGTTTTCCCAGAGCGTGTTGGTGCCGCCCGCCATCATGTTGTAGAAGGAGGTCTCCTCCTCGTTGGTGAGAAGCCGCACGGCAAGCTCTGCTTCGCCGAGGTCGAACAGCGATTTTATAAGCAGGTTCGTGCCGAAAATGCCGGTATCGAAGGTGCCCAGCGCACGGTATTTGCGTATCAGGTTTTCTCTTGTGCGGCCGTCGCCGAGGCCGAGATCCACAGCGAAGGCGTCCGCGCCCTGCACCCCGGCGCAGTAGGAGCCGGTGGCTTCGTCGAAATACGCGGCGTTCCACGCGCCGATCTCTTCCTCTTGGAGCGCGGCAAATCCGGCGGCGTCCTCGGGGAAGCCGAGCAGTTCGGCGGTCTCTTTGCATATACCGAGACACTTGATGAAGAAATAGGTGTTCACGAAGGGCGTGGGCAGCTCGATCTTGTTGTGGGGCGGGCACCAGTCGCCGAGGCACCAGCCGCCCTTTTCGCCGCGCACCACAAGGCCGTTATCGCTGTGGTCCAGCATATAGCGGATATACCCCTGCATGGAATGATAGGATTCCTTCAGTACGCCGATATCGTTATAGTGCTTATAGTAGCGCCACGGCACGAGCACCGCTGCGCCGCCCCAGCCGCCGGGGCCGCCGCCACCCCCGAAGAAGGGCGCCGTATGCTGCACGTGGCCGGTATCGATATCCTGCCCGTCGCGGATATCCGCCATCCATTTTTTATAAGAAGCGCGCATATCGAATACGCGCATGGCCGCGCCCGCGCAGAGCTGCCCGTCGCCGGTATAGCCCAGCCGTTCGCGGTGAGGGCAGTCCGAGGGGATATGCCCGTGGATATTCGCCGTCTGCGTGTTCACGTAGGCGTTGAAAAGCCAGTTGAGCGTGGCGTTATTGCTCTCGAAAAAGCCTACCTGCTCCAAAGGCGTGTGCACCTTTACGAATTTCACGATCTCGCCGGGGCCGATCAGCTCGATATAGCGGCTCGCGTGCCACGTGAATTCCACGTGGGCCTCGCTCACCGGGGGCGTGAGCATCATGCAGTCCGTTTGGGCGCGCCATTCGCCGCCCGTATAGTGCAGATCCAGCTCGTTATCTTCGTCCAGTACGTCGCCGTAGCGCAGAATCACTCGCAGATTCCGTCTGCGCGGGTCCGCGGCGCGTACCACAGGCCAGCCTGCGGCGATCTCGCCCAGATCGTACAGAATATGCCGGTTCTTCTTGTAAACGATCTTCGGCACGATCTCCTGCGTTTCCCGGTCGCCGGGGAAATCCGCCTTCTGGAAAAAGGTGGAAAACTTTTCCTTTTCCACAGGGCGCTTCCAGCCGGCGTCGTCAAACCCGGGCTTGTTCCAGCCATCTTTGTAGAAATTATAATCGTGATGCTCGCCATAGTAGAGGCTTGTGGAGCGGATCCAGCTCTTCTGCCAAACGGTATTCTCTGTGGAGGAGGCGATCACCTTCGTATCCCCGGCCGCGTTTGTGAGCGTGATCACGAACAGCAGCATATTTTCGCCCCAAAGAGGTACTTCCTCGGCGGGGTTTTTATTGTCCGCGTACCAGCCCGCGCCGATGTGCGCCGCAAACACGTTTTCGCCCCCGGTAAGGAAGGGCAGAATATCGTATTCGTAATAGTACACCCGGTGGCTCATGGTGTTGAAGATCGGGTAGGCGCAGTGGGAGAGATCCCGTTCGCGGTAGTCTGATTTCGCGGGGATCAGCTGATCCTCGGTCAGCCGTTTTTCGTTTACGTAGGGCGTAAAATACCCCAGCGCGGTCACGGCGAGGTTCGCTTTCACCGCGCCGTATGCCGAAAACGCCGTGCGTGTAAGCACGGCGCTGTCCTGCGGGTCGAAGGTGAGCATGCGGGCGCGGTCAAACACGTCGTTTTTCCGCACCCGGATGTACCGTTCGCCGTTGATTTCATATGATGTGCCTTCGGTGGAGAAGCCCTTGGCTTCGTACGCCGGAAGCTCGCTGCGTTTTATCTCGATATGCTGTTCCATATTATTTGATTTTCGGGATCACGGTGAACGAGAAGCTGTAGCCCTTGAGCGCGTTCAGGCGGTATTCCTCGCGGGTGTCGGGGCCGCAGCTCGAAGAGCCGATGCCGCGGGTGACGCCATCAACGGTGAGCAGCGTCATGTTCATATCGCGCAGGTCCTCCTCGTGGGCGGCCTTGTTCAACAGTTCCTGCGTAAAGTGGCGCAGGCTGAAGTTGAATACGTCGTCCGCGTAGAAGGCCAGCTCATTGCCTTCGCCGTCGCTCAGCTTGAGCCATTTCGTGTCGCAGTGCATGCCGCTCTCCTGCGGGTACACGTATTTTTCGCGCATGTCGCTCACCTTGGCGCTGTAGATGCCGATGGGGGACTGGGCCTTGAAATCGGGCATGTTCTCGGCCTCGCCGCGGCCGTAATAGGCAGCGTTCTCAAAGGCGCGGTCCCATTCGATCATCAGGCCGAACCGGGGAATATCCACCTCTGCCTCCACGGCGGTCACCTCCAGCGCGGCGGTCACCTCCATGGCGCCCAGAGAAGAGAGCACATAGGTCAGGCGCACGTCGTAAAGCGCCTTTCTGCCGGATTTCAGCGTGTGGATCACATCCACCTTCACTTCGCCGTCGTCCAGCGTTACGTTCATATCCTTCAGCGTGCATTTCAGCTCGCCCAAAGGCTTCCAGCGCTCCAGATTGCGGGCGTCGTTATCGATGAACGCGCGGGAAAGATTGGGCATAAAGCCCTTGCTGCCGTTAAGCAGCGATTTGCCGTTTACGGTATAGGCGGTAAGCACGCCGGTCTTGCAGTCGAATACGGCCTCGCCGTTTTCAAACGAAACGGTGAGGATCCCGTTCTCGGTGGCGGCGGCAATGCGCTGGCCGATCTCGATATCGTATTCAGAGGGTACGTCGTTGAGAATGATCTGCTCCTCGGCAAGCGTGACACCGGTCTCTTTATCGGTATAGATCAGGTTCAGGTGATAATCCTTATCGTCGCAGATATCCTTGTGGGCAATGGGGAAGCATTCCGCCTGCATCGGGGCAAGGTCCACGGTGAGCTTGCCCTCGTCCACGGGCTCGCCGTTTTCGGCCAGCACCCATTTCACGCCGATGTAATCGGAGCGGCGGAACCGGTTGGTATTCTCGAAGCAGTAGAGCTTTTCTCCGGCGAGAGAGGCGCGCAGCGGACGGTAAACGATGCGCATTTCTTTTGCGCCCGTGTGCAGAGAGCGGTCCGCGTACATCAGGCCGTCCACGCAGAAGTGGCCGTCGTGGCGCTTTTCGCCGTGGTCGCCGCCGTAGGTGAACTGATATTTGTATTTTTTATCGGGCTGCGGATGATATACGGTGTGGTCGGCCCACTCCCATACGCAGCCGCCCATGGCGGTATCCCATTCGTAGATCAGGTCCCAGTATTCCTCCATATTGCCGGGGCCTACGCCCATGGCGTGGGCGTATTCGCACAGGAAGAAGGGGAATTCGTTATAATCGCGGCACAGCTTCGCCTTACCGCCGCCGTCGTAGGTCCATTTGCGCTTGTGCGCGATCATTTCCTCTATGGCTTCGGTGCTGGTATACATTTCGCTCACCACGTCGTAGTGCATGCGCTTGGTGTGGATCACGCTCTCGTAATGTACCGGGATCGGCGTGCCGATCTCCTTTAGGAATTTATAGCAGGCGTCCTGGCACTTGTAGCCGCCGGCCTCGTTGCCGAGGCTCCACATGGTGATGCTGGGGTGGTTGCGGTCGCGGTAATACATGCGGCGCACGCGGTCCACGTAGTGCGAAGCCCACTTGGCCTGCTTGCTGATGTAGTGGAAATCGCCGAAGGCGTCGGCGGCGCCGTGGGTTTCGATATCGGCCTCGTCCACCACGTAAAGCCCGCAAACGTCGCACAGCGTTAAAAAGTAGGGATCGGGCGGATAGTGGGAGGTGCGTACCGCGTTTACGTTGAGTTGCTTCATGAGCGCAATATCCTTCTCCATATCGGCAAAGGTCATCACGTAGCCGCCAAGCAGGGTGGAATCGTGGTGGTTGACGCCCTTCATCTTGATGGGCATATCGTTGAATCTGAATACGCTGCCCTCGATGGCCACGGTTTTGAAGCCGGTCACGCTGCGCACGGTTTCGCTCACGCCCTCGCCGGACAGGGTGATATACAGGTCGTAAACGGTGGGCGCCTCGGGGTTCCACTCGGCAACGGGCAGATCCTCAAAGCAGAAGGCGGTTTTCGCGTCTGCGGGGGCGGAGGTCTCGCAGACCACGCTGCCCGCTTTATTGAGAAGCTGCGCGGTTACGGTAAAGCCTTTTGTTTCGCCCTCGATCATTGCGTCCACCGCCATGGTGTAGCCCTTGGCGGTTTTCTGCGTGCGGACCTCGAAATCCCACAGGTAGGTTTTATCGTAGCGGTAGAGCAGCACGTCTCTGAAAATGCCGTTTTCGCGGAACATATCCTGGCACTCAAGATAGGTGCCGTTGCACCATTTGAACGAAACCACCAGCAGCTCGTTTGCGCCGGGGGTAAGCAGGGGCGTGATATCGAATTCCGCCGTGTTGTGGCTGCCCTCGGAATAGCCCACGAACTTGCCGTTCACGTAAACGGAAAGGTTGTTCGCCGCGCCGAGGAACGAGAGAATATAGATCTTTTCCATGTCGGCAACGTCGATCACCTTGCGGTAAACGCCCACGGGCATATCCGCGGGGATCGCCGGCTCCTGCTCCTTGAATTCGTAGGGGCAGTTGAGGTATACGGGCGGCAGGTAGCCTGCGCGCTGCCAGTCGCCGGGCACGTCCATTTTGCCGAAGCGGACCTTGAGGCTGTCCAGCGTATCGGGCAGGGAAGCGACGGAATCGTATAATTTAAAATCCCACGCGCCGTTGAGCAGCTCTACCATATCGGAGCCATAGCGCTCATCGGCATAGGAGGCGCCTTTCAGCGTGTCGGCGCTGCCGTAGGGCACGGCGTAGGCGCGGGGCGCGAGCTTGTTCTTTTCAAATACCTTAAAATCGTTGTGCAGATTTTTCTTTATGTTGTATCGCATAAAGGGCATCCTTTCTTATTTTGTTATTTCCATCATACCACATCCGGCGCAAGGTTACAAGCTATATTTTTAAGGTTGACAAAACCGGCGTTTTCATAAATAATATAAGTATCATGCCGAAAGGGGCGATCCTTTTGAAACTACTGAAATATCTGTTCCCCGCGCTGCTGCTGGCGGCGTCCGTGCTGGCGCTGCCGGCCTGCAAAACCGCGCAGGAGCCAACCACCCAGCCCGATTACACCTACAGGTCCGATGAAACCAACGATGGGGAGGCCACTACGGCCGCCGGGGAGGACGAGGCCTTTACCGTAAACGAGAGCTGGCAGAAAAACTTTGAAGCGGAGTATAAATATTTCGACAGCGCCGCGTCCGAGAATACCGTAACCATCCGCGAGACCCGCTGCGATACGGCATTCGCCGCCGAGTACCCCGATACGGGCAACCTGATCTACTACGTTGCCGACGGCAGCGATATCGATTGCTACACCGTGGCGCCCGCCGAAAAGCAATATATGCACACCGTTGTGAAAAACAAGAGCGTGAGCGATATCTCCACCACGCTGATGAAGCTCACCGCCGTTTCCGAAGAGCTGCCCGAGCGCTCCAACGTGCTGTATATAGGCGAAGAAACCGTGGCCGGGCGCACGTGCAAAAAATACATTCAGCGCGCCTATACCGACGGGGCCGTGACCGAAACCGTTTACGTTTGGGTGGACGCCCAATACGGCTTTGCCATGAAGTGTGAGGATTACGACGGCGAGGACGTGCTGAAAACCTACTGGGAGGTCACCTCCTTCTCCGCCGGCGGCGTGACTGCGGCCGACGCGGGCGTGGATCTTTCCGCCTATGCCTTCACGGAGGGCTGAACATGAACGTATACGACTTTGACGATACGATTTACGACGGCGAAAGCGCGCTGGACTTTTTCTTTTTCTATCTGAAAAAAACGCCGTCGCTGATAAAGCAGCTCCCTCGGGTGCTTTACGTGATGCTGCAGTATAAGCGCGGCAGGATCACGGTGGACGGCGCCTTGCGCAAATACGCGCCTATGGTAGAGGATTTTATGCGCGGCATTCCCGATTTTAACGCGGACGTGAAGGAATTCTGGGATAAGCACATGAAAAAAATCCGCCCGTTTTACGCCTCCCTGCAGCAGCCCGACGATATCGTGGTGACCGCCTCTCTCGAAAGCAGCATGGCGGAGATCTGCCGCAGGCTCGGCATCAAACACTGCGTGGGCAGCCGTATCGACCCCGAAACCGGCAAGGTGGAGCGGTTGTGCATGCGCTCGCACAAGGTGCCCGCTTTTCAGGCGGCCTTCCCGGACGCGCACATCGATAATTTTTACACCGATTCCCTGAAGAACGACGCGCCTCTGGCCGCGCTGGCGGACCATGTGTTCGAGGTGAAGGGAAACAAGATCCGTCAGGTAAGGTAAAGGAGAGCGAATGAATATGCTGAACAAGGTAAAACTCAGTGAGATCGATATCACCGGCGGCTTCTGGGCGGAGCGCCAGCAGCTCAACCG
>JAEEGL011162286.1_pt1 | contig 12378 bp, 9 predicted proteins | sample 9134231 | NCBI WGS metagenome assembly JAEEGL01 (sample SAMN16246548, study PRJNA631951) | gut metagenome | biome: gut microbiome; feature: rumen; material: fiber-attached | host: Bos | place: Iran: Karaj | collected 2018-10 | reverse complement strand
GTCCGTATCTCGGAAGCGTCCGCGAAGACGAGACTCAGCGAGGTCGTCGAGGAGATCGATGCGGAAAGAGCGATCGATCTCATCAACTACTACATCAATGCGATCGCCAGGACCGCCGACGGAAAGCTCGATTTCGACAAGTTCGGAAGCGAATACAGCCAGAAGGACAGGATCGACATCAAGAAGTTCGCACCTCTGATACAGCAGACCATCATCGAGGCGACGATCATGGGAGGGATAACCGCGGAAGAGATACACCAGCAGAATCCCGACATACCCAAGAAGGCCATCGAGACCGCCATCAGCAACCTGTCGAAGGCCAGTCAGATAACCGTAGGTCCAGATAAGAAAGTGAAGTGGATAGATTGATCTATATCAGAGTACACGAGGCACAGAACGACAGGATCCTTGCGGCATGCGACGAGGAGATCCTGGGAAAGACGTTCTCAGGCAACGACATGAGGATAACCGTATCGGAAGGCTTCTACAACGGCGAATTGGTGCCGGAGGAGATCTTCATCGAGCGCATGAAGGAAGCCACGATCATGAATCTGGTCGGCGAGAAGGTCATAGCATTGGCGATAGAGAACGGCCATGTCGACGAGGACTGCATCCTCGAGATAGGCGAAGTAAGGCACGCACAGGTAGTGAAGCTCTGATGTTCTGCGTGAAGTGCGGCGAGGAGGATGTGGAGACCGTGAACGGTCTCTGTCTCAACTGTTTCCTTGACGGAAGGAAACTGATCTCGATGCCGCACCATGTGGATCTGATGAGATGTGCCAACTGCGAGGAATTCTCGGTCAACGACCAGTGGGTGAGGAAGGATCTCGACCAAGCTGTCGAGGACATCGCGCTCACGACGCTTTCGGTGATCCCGGAGGGGAAGGTCGTTTCCGTCGGGGTGATGGTGGAGAAGCAGGAGGACAAGACGTTCGTCGTCCATGTTCAGGCGGATGTGGATGTGTCCGGTGTCGTCGCCACGGATGAGGACAGCGTGATCGTCCGTCTGAAGAACACCGTCTGCAAGAGATGCTCCAGACAGCTGGGCAGTTATTATGAATCCATTATACAGGTCCGTACCGGAGAGAAGACGCTGGATGACGATCTCAGGGATGAGGTCGTCCGTGCCGTCACGGCATCCGTGGAGAACCAGTCCAAGACCAACCGTTCATTGTTCATCAGCAAGGTCCAGCAGGTCCCCGGAGGCGTGGACATCTACCTTTCGTCGATATCGCTGGGCAAGACGCTGACCAGGGAACTGTCGGAGACGTACGGTGCCGAGGTCAAGGAATCATCATCGTTGGTCGGAGTGTCATCGGACGGCCAGGAGGTCTACAGGGTGACCTTCCTCCTGAGGCTGCCGATGTACCATGTCGGCGACATCATAATGTTCAAGGACAGGCCCTATGAACTGACGGCCGTCAACAAGAACGGCGGGAAGATGACCGATCTGTACGATTTCCGCGAGACATCGATCAAGAAGTTCGAGCTTCTGACGGTGAAGGTAATCTGCAAGGAGAAGGACATCAAGGAAGCGACCGTGGTCTCCAGATCGGGCGATGAGATCCAGGTGCTCCACCCTACAAGCTATCTGACCAAGGACGTCCGCATACCGAAAGACTGTGAGATAGGCGAGACGGTGAAGGTCGTGGAGATCGAGGAAGTACTTCTCTTCGTCCCGTGACCGCTGGTTATTTCTCATAGCTTTACATTCGGAAGGGTATGATAATCCTTCCCGAGACCGTCGATGTGGTGGTCGAGAAACTTCTGCGTCTGGCGAACACCAGGCTTCCGCATGATATAGGTTGGGCACTTGAGGCCGCCGCAGGCTGGGAGACCAACGAGATAGCGTACTCTCAGCTGGGTGCGATAATGGACAACGTCAAGAAGGCGGAGTTCCTTGGAAGACCGATGTGCCAGGATACCGGGATACCGGTATTCTACGTCTCTGGGAGATTCGATTCCTCGATCGCCAAGCTCATATCGGAAGGAGTGAAGAAGGCGACCGAGAGGATACCTCTCAGACCCAACACCGTGGATCCGCTGACAAGGGAGAATCACGGCGACAATCTGGGAGATGGCATGCCCATAATCCATTATCATCTCACCGACGATGACTTCACCGAGATCACGGTGCTTCCGAAGGGAGCGGGTTCGGAGAATATGAGCAGGATAGCCATGCTGAACCCCGCTGACGGGATAGAGGGAGTGAAACGTTTCATCATCGATTCCGTCCTGAACGCCGGAGGCAGACCCTGCCCACCGACAATTGTGGGTGTCGGTATCGGCGGTACCGCGGATGTCTGCATGGAGATGTCCAAGGAAGCTCTCCTGAGACCTCTGGATGTCGAGAACGACGATCCCATGCTGAAGGAGCTGGAAGAGGAATTGTTCATCAAACTGAACGAGAGCGGTCTCGGTCCCATGGGACTCGGGGGTTCATCGACCGTTCTCGGTGTGAGGATAAAGAAGGCATACTGCCACACCGCAAGTCTCCCCGTTGCCGTCAACATAGGGTGCTGGGCGACAAGGAGGGCGACCGCGAGGATCAAACCCGACGGCACGGTGGAATACATCCAGGGGGGAGAATGATGAGGGTACTGGAATCACCCCTTGACGAGAAGACTGTACGTTCCCTGAAGCTGGGGGAGATAGTATACATCAACGGGCCGGTCATCACCGGAAGGGATGAGATGCACATCCGTGCCATAGAGAAGGCCGAGAAGGGAGAACCTGTTCCCGAGGACATCATCGGTTCAGTGCTGTATCACTGCGGACCCATCATGACGGAGATTGACGGCAAGAAGGTCGCCGTCGCAGCAGGTCCGACAACAAGTGCCAGGATGAATTCTCTGGAATCCAAGATGATCTCGAAGTTCCATATCCGCGCCATCATCGGAAAGGGCGGTATGTCATCCGATGTGGGTAAGACTATGTCTGAGGAAGGCTGCGTCTATCTTGCGGCGACCGGCGGTGCAGCGGTGACATTGGCGGAAGGCCTGTATGCAGTGGACGGAGTGGAATGGGAGGATCTCGGCATGGCGGAGGCCATGTGGAAGTTCAGGGCCAACAAGCTCGGTCCCCTCATCGTCGCGATGGATGCGGAAGGGAACAGCCTCTACGAGAAGGTCAATTCGTCGCTGAAAAGATGAATCATCTCTTCGAGACGCGTATCCTCATGAATACTGCGAACAGAAGAAGAACGATGGCGGTAGCTCCGCCCAGGATCATCAGGACGTGCGAGAGATCAAGTCCGAAGTATGATTGGTTCTGTTTCATATCGGCATCGACGGTCGCCGTTGCGTTCTGACCGATGGATACCTTCTTGTCAACGGTATCGTAACCGTTCAGTTCGAATTTGATCCCGTAATCGCCGGTGTTGTACTGCATCTTGTACTCGCCGTGGTTGGACGTGTACGCGCTGGTGAGTTCGTTCCCGGTCTCCAGATCGTATATCGTCACCTTGACACCGTTCAGGTATGTGGGTTCGGTGGTGTTGATCTTCACCGTACCCGTGACGGTACCCGTTGCGCTCTGTACCGTGAAGACATCCGTCGATGTGTTCCCGAAGATGTTCTCCGTGTTCGCAACGATCGAACCTTCGGCCACGATCCTGTAGCATTCCTTCACGCCTTCGGCCATGGTTATTGATGTGGTCTCCGAGTTGACGGAATGGGGTGTGGATTTAACCGAGAAACCGTCCATGTAGATGCTGAAGTAGTAGTTGTTCTTCGTGAGATCCGTCTCGGGCGTTATGCTCACCGAGAACCTGTTGCATCCGGTGATGCTGTCCTTGGCATCGATGGTCGTGGTCTTGCCGACGATCTTTCCCGGATTCACACCGTCGTAGTAGATGATGCTGATGGTGATGTTGCTCGCCGTCGAGATGTCCTTGCTATCGTTGAAGAAGTATGACGTGATCGTGGTCGGTGCGGGATCCGCATCCGATGGGTCCGTCATCGGTATGATGCATATCGCAAGCATCGCGACCACTGCAAGGAGGGCGAAGGTTTTCTTCATCGGGTATCGGATTTACTCACTGATAGATAAATTATGACCAAATTCGTGTACGGCTCAAATTACGTTCATCTTGTGCCATCCTAGGAAAAAGTAATTAAACAGAAACGATTGGGGTACGTGATTACACGGTGCGAAGATGAAACGCAGTGATAGAACGTATACCAAGGACGAGGTCATGGGCCTCATGGAACCTCTCGTATCCACATGGTTCAACGAGAGATTCGACAGCCTCACGGAACCTCAGGCGCGTGCTATCCCTGTCATCCATGAAAGGAAGAATGTATTGGTCTCATCACCCACCGGTTCGGGAAAGACCCTGACGGCCTTCATGAGCATCATCAACGAACTGACGAGATATGCATCGGAAGGAAGGCTGGAGGAGAGGGTCTACTGCATCTACATCTCCCCGCTGAAGGCATTGGCGAACGATGTCAACAGGAACCTCAACACACCGCTGGCGGAGATGAGAGAGACTGCGAAGAGACACGGGATGAACATCCCGGATATCCGCGTGGCCGTCAGATCCGGGGATACATCGCAATATGACAGGCAGAAGATGGTGAGGCATCCTCCGCACATCCTCATCACGACACCCGAATCATTGGCACTCATACTGGAGGCTCCGAAGTTCAAGGAGAGCTTCCAGAACATCGAATGGATCATCCTGGATGAGATCCATGACATCTGCGATTCGAAGAGAGGGGCGTTCCTGTCGCTCACGATGGAACGTCTCCGCGATTTCTGCGACACGGATTTCACGCGCATAGGCCTGTCGGCCACGATGGCACCCATCGAATCCATCGCAGGATATCTCGTGGGGGTCGATCCGTCCAACGGAGAGACCCGCGACGTCACACTGATAGAATCCAGTTCCAAGAAGGTCCTGGATCTGAAGGTCATCTGTCCTACGGAGGATGTGACCGCACTTTCATCGGATATCGTCAATTCGATGATGTACGACACTCTGAAGGAATTGATCGACACCCATGATACAACACTGGTCTTCACCAACACCAGGTCGGGAGCCGAGAGCGTCGTCTACAAGCTGAAGGAACGCGGATTGGACAGCGTCGAGGTACACCACAGCTCTCTGAGCAAGGAGACGAGACTGGATGTGGAGGAGAGACTGAAGCGCGGCGAGATCAAGTGTGTTGTTTCTTCAACATCATTGGAACTGGGAATCGATATCGGTTCCGTGGATCTCGTCTGTCAGATCGGTTCTCCGAAATCCGTTGCTAAGGGATTGCAGAGGATCGGAAGGAGCGGTCACAGCATGGGCAAGATCGCCAAGGGCCGTCTCCTGGTGTTCGATCCCGACGATCTGGTGGAATGTGCGGTCATGTGCCGTGCGGCCCACAGGAACAACATCGACCGCGTCGGCATACCGGAGAACTGTCTGGACGTTCTGTCGCAGACCGTTGTCGGAATGAGTCTCGGGGCAAGATGGGATGTCGATAAGGCATACGAGGTCGTCAGGGGATCGTTCTGCTACCGCAACCTTCCCAAGGAGAAGTTCATCAGCGTCCTGAAGTACCTCGGAAGCAAGGACGAGTATGAAGGCGTCTATTCCAAGATATGGTACGACGAGGAGGAGAACGTCTTCGGCAGGAAGAAGGGCTCGAGGATGATCTACTTCATGAATCTCGGGACCATCCCCGAGGAAGCGAACTACCGCGTCATCACCAACCACGGTTCCATGGTGGGGGAACTGTCGGAGAAGTTCGTCGAGAGACTGTCTGCCAGGGACATCTTCGTCCTCGGAGGCCGTTCCTTCGAATTCGTACGTTCGAAGGGAATGACCGCTTATGTGAAGGAGGCTACCGGAAGGAAGCCCACAGTACCGTCATGGGCTGGCGAGATGCTTCCGAGGAGCTTCGATCTGTCCATGGATGTCGCCGAGTTCAGGAGCGAGATGTGCGACAACCTCGAGAGGGACGAGGACGATCTTATGGAAGAACTGGAGCGCGACTTCGACATCGACGAGGGATGTGCCAGATCCATCATCTCATACTTCAGGGAACAGAAGGCCGTCGCCGGCGAGATCCCCAATGACAAACTGCTGATCATCGAGGAATACATCGATCCCTCAGGCAATCAGAGGCTGATCTTCCACTTCCCCTTCGGAAGGAGGGTCAACGATGCGCTGTCAAGAGGATATGCGTACAGGATCTCCAACCTGATAGGCGTGAACGTCTCCGTCACCATGTCCGACGACAACTTCATGATCGGGATGTCCAGGAAGATAGACATCTCCAAGATCGCAGGCCTGCTGACATCGAAGGATCTGGAGACGATCCTCAGGAAAGCGATCAAGGATTCGGAGATATTCAAATTAAGATTCAGACACACAGCGGCCAGAAGTTTCATGATCCTCAGGAATTACATGGGCCGTCCCATATCCGTCAACAGGCAGCAGACCCGTTCATCTTATCTGCTGGATGCTCTCGGTGATATGGAGAATATGCCGGTCATCGAGGAGACGTACAGGGAGGTCCTCGAGGACGACATGGACATCAAGAATGCAGCGGTCGTCCTGGATATGATAGAATCAGGAAAGATGAGACTGCAGACCGTCCCGTACAACGGCACCCCCTCACCCTTTGCCCACAGCGTCATCCTCTCAGGATTCTCGGATATCGTTCTGATGGAGGACCGTTCCGCACTCCTCAGGGAGCTGCACCGTAAGGTCCTGTACCGTGCGATGGGAGACAAGATCAAGGAATTCGAATTCGAGGAGGACCAGGTCGTACCGTACTTCAGGGAGAAGATCGGCAGGGTGGTCGATAAGGATGACATCCCCGTACTGCTGTCCCGCACCGGACCGCTTCAGGCGATCAGGGAGCGCGGACGCAACATCTACGCATACTCCGACGCGGACAAGAAGACCGTCGACGGATGGGTACGCGATCTGATCAAGGAAGGAAGGATCGGTACGGTGTTCCTCGACGACCCCCACATCATGATCTCCGAGGAGATCCCATTCTACGCATCCGCGACGAAGAAGGACAAGGAGCTCACACCCGAGGACAGGAAGGTATTGGATGCCATCGGCGACGAGCCTCTGGCACTTACCGATATCACTGAGAAGCTGGAGATGGATGAGGACGTCGCATTCAGATGCATGAGGAAACTCGAATCCATGTATCTCGTCACGAGGGTGGATATCTCCGGCAACAACAAATGGTATTTCTGCCGCTACAAGGACGGTTTCCGCGACCGTCAGGAGTCCTGCGACCGCATCATCATGAGATTCCTGGACTGTTTCGCCCCGGCCACCGTCCAGGAGATATCGTTCGCGCTGTCGATGACGGATTCCGATGTGAAATCATCGCTGGAAGCGCTGATAGGTGAGGAGGAGGTCGTCTGCGGACGTTTCCTGATCTCTGAGAACGATCAGTACATGAGGAAACTCGACCACATGAGGCTGAAGGCGGGAAAGAGCAACGTCTTCGATTACGACACGGTTGAGAGATACAGGTATCACAAGTGCCCCAAGTTCAAGTCGATCAAGGAATACTTCGACTATTACGAATCAGCCGGCAATGAGATCGACGTGTTCAACAGGGTCGAGAACTTCGACCTGAACGAATGGTACGGTCTCCGCAAGAGCGGAAAGATCCTCTACGGAAGATTCCTGAAGGGCAAAGTGAGATTCGTGACCGCCGAGACCGGCGACAAGCTTGCCGGTACCGTCCATGAACCCATACTTCCGGAGGACGAGAGGATCCTGGAATACATCAGGACCATGGGAACGGCGACCATGAGACAGCTGGTGGCGAGGACAGGCGACGACAAGGACAAGGTCAAGGAGTCCATCATGCGCCTGGATAAGGCACTGAGAGTCGTACGTGCATTCGACGACAGGGAGGACTGGGGTACCGAGAACAACTATCAGGTCTACGAACCCAACATAACAAGGTACGATCCCCTCCCGGACATGATCGAGAAGGCCGTCCGTGCATACGGCCCCATACCTCCGATGGCGATAAGATATCTCACCGGTGCCGACCCGCAGACCGCTGTGAGGATTGCGACGGAAAGGGGAGCAAGTACGATCCTGGTCGGGGACGGACAGGCACCGATGCTGGTGATGACCGACGAGATACCGAAGATCACCGAACCCATCGAGGAGGACAGGGAGATACGCATCTATTCGCTGTTCGATCCCGACCTCGGTTCGAAATGGGCGGAGATCTCATCCCGTTACGGAGACAGATGGATCTACCCCATGGTCATGGACAGCCGCATAGTCGGTGCGCTGGAGGTCTGGGAGATGTCCGGATGCATCGAGATAAGATCCATGGATATGGATGACCCAGCGATGCTGAATGATGTGCTCGGTGCTGTGGACAGGTTCATGCGCTTCTTCAACATGAAGGGCACCGAGATCGTCAGGATAAGGGAGATCCTGACCAAGGACGCATCGGAACTGGATGAGGATGTAGTCAGGATTTTGAAGGATAACGGCTACGAATACGTCAACGGATTCTATGCCAAGGGAAGGTTCGTCGCCAAATCGTTCTCAGAAGCGCAGATCCTCAGCTATGTGATAAGGAAACAGCATGCGGTCCCCGGCGAGAAATATGCCGATGTGGACGAGGTCCTGCAGGAACGCGGATACATCCGTACGGATGCCGAACTGCTCACGAGGGTGGCGCAGAAGACATCCATGAAGCGCCAGGTGGAACGCGGAGAGATCCTGAAGACCGCACTGGTGCCGCCGTATGTGGGATACACCACACCCGACCGCATCAACATGTTCCGTTCCGCCAAGGAGGAACCGACGGATGAGAACTCCAGAATCGTATTGTCGATAATCAGGGACCGCCAGCCCGTTTCGAGGAAGGAGATCGTGGCCAATTCCCCGCTGACGGAGAAGGCCACTGTTGAGGCCTTGAACTATCTGTTCCATCAGTCGGAGATCTATCAAGACTCATCATCGAAGTACAACGCGGTGAATCTCGTCAGAAGGGACAGATACGAGTCCATGAAGGAGATCGTCAGGATGCACTTCAAGGACTTCGGACTGTTCACCGCCGATATGCTGTCGTATTTCATATCGACCAGGATGTCCGTCATCAGGCGCATACTCGGAGAATTGGAGGACGAAGGGTTCCTCGTGAAAGGATTCTTCATGAAGGACGATCCGACGGTGGCATGGATGCTGAGTTCTGACATAGATCTGCCGATGCACACCCTCCGCAACGAGATGTTCCTCCTGAACACCCAGGACAATCTCCATGTGTATCTCAGGGAGATGATCAAGAGGGAGGCCGGAGCGACCGAGAATGTGATATTCAAGGGAACGAAGATCATCGGTTCGTTCAAGGGAAAGATGACCATATCCGGTGCTAAGGTCGAGGATTTCAAGGGATCCCCCGAAGCCAAGCGTTTCCTCAAGGATACATCCATCTCGCTGGGAGTGAAGATGGAGGATACGCAGAGGATCCAAGAGGACAAGGATTGGGATGTCTCCGAATTCTACATCAAGACGAATCCCGGCGCTATATGACGAAAACACGGCTTAACAGACTTAACTTTATATGTGGATAACTGCATGTAATCATTATGAAGATTCCATGTGAGCTAGTCGTTTGGTATGTGCTACCGACCATCCGCAGGGAAGTCGCCAGAGAATTGGTCAATTCTCACGGTATGTCGCAGGCAGAGGTCGCCAGGAAATTCGGCGTCACCGATGCTGCGATCTCTCAGTATCTGAAGAAGAAGAGAGGAGAGAACCCGTACATCGAGGAGAGCCCTCAGTACGACAAGTTCGAGGCCGAGATCAGAGCATCAGCAGAGCGTATCGCCAATGACAGGTCCGAATTCGCCACCGAGATGTGCAGGATATGCACAGTGGTCAAGTCCACAGGGATGCTCGCCAAGATCTACGAGGAACAGATGGGATGCAAACCGCCGGCATGTGCCTGCGATTCCAACATCGTTTTCCCCGAATGATCATTCGATGAAATCGGCGTGATAGAGGAATTCCTGAGCGTAACCCGCGAATCTGCCGAATTTATCTCTTGAGTAAGCGGACAGCTTAGCGTAGCTTCCTTCCTGTCCATATCTTTCTTTCAATACCCTGCCGATGCGGGCATCGATCGGGAATGCTTCCATGTGGCCGTATGCGAACAGCGCTATGCAGTCCGCCACCTTAGGTCCGACACCGTTGATGGTGAGGAGCGTCTCGATGCACCGGTCATAATCCATCTCTTTGATCGCCTCGGGATCCAGATCACCGTCATGAACACGATGTGCCAGTTCTACGAATCTGCAGTCCCTGTAACCTAGTCTGCAGTTGCAGATGCGGTCCTCTCCCGCGATTATCTCCTCGGGTGTCGGGAACGAGAATCTTCCTCCGAGGTCCTTACCGAATTCCCTGCAGACCGATTCGACCATCATGCCTATGCGCTTGACGTTGGCATTCGTTGCAAGGAGATAGGTGGCGATGCACTCCCAGGCATCCTGCCTGAGGATCCTCATCCCCGGACAGTTCTTCACCAGTCCTGCAAGATACTCGTCCTTCCCGGAGATCTCGGAATAGATCGAACGGAGGTCGTCATCGGCACGGAAATAATCCAATATCCTCTTCCTGTCGGATGTGCCCTCGCAGATGAATCCCTCATCGGTCTGTCTGAGGGTCACGATATCGTTCCCGAGGACACCCTCCCAGACATCTCCTTTCCTGATCCATCTGTGCGCCTGTCCGCATCCCAATGTGGGATCCAGCCGCACATCCATCTCGATCTCCATGTCCGGTGATTATCGTAGTCGTTAATCAAATGTTCCAAATATCGATTAGTCGATGGCCGTTGCATGAGATTCGGACCCGCAGGATATCCCCCAGGAAGCAAGACACCCAAGGAAGCACTGGATACCGTCAAGGGTCTCGGACTGGACGCACTGGAGGTCGAGTTCGTACGCGGTGCGAGGATCTCCGAGGAGAAGGCCAGGGAGACCGGTGCCCTGGCGAAGGAGAGGGACATCAGGCTCAGCGCCCACGCCCCGTATTTCATCAGTTTCAATTCCGATAAACAGGAGACCAGGGACAAGAGCATCCAGTGGGTGATGGATACCGTCCATGCGGCACACAACATGGGTGCATATCTCATCGTGATACACGCGGCATCGTACGGCAATTCCCCGTCCACCGCGACATCGTCCGTCATAGACGGATTGCTGAGATGCCGTGAGATCATGGATGACGAGAAGATCGACGACGTGATCCTGGGGATCGAGACCATGGGCAAGAAGGGACAGTGGGGTACGCTCAAGGAGATCGCCGAGGTCATGGACAACGTTCCGGGAACGCATCCGGTCCTGGATGTCGCCCACGTCCACGCAAGGGGCGAGGGATGGCTGAAATCCGAGAAGGAGATGCGCGAACTCACGGACGAGTTCTTCGCATTGGCGGGGGACATACCTCATTTCCACATCAGCTGCATAAAGTACGGCGATAAGGGTGAGATATCCCATCTTCCTCTGGAGGCAAGGGATCCCGACATGCAGATGCTGGCGAACGTACTGAGGGATTGCAAACGCGACTGCAACTTCATCTGCGAATCGCCTCTGCAGGAGAGGGATGCGGTCGTATTCAGGGACATGTTCTGAATCGAACGGACATGTGCCAGATGTCAATCGTGAATCTCTGCGGTCGCTTTGATAAGTTTTATATCTGAAACATCAATCCACCAACCGCGCCACTGTGGCTTAGCGGTATAGCTCTCGATTCGTAATCGAGCGGCCGGGGGTTCGATTCCCTCCAGTGGCTCCATCATTCTTCTCCCGTTCAATTTGTTTTTAATACTTCATTTGATACCCTTAAACAGTCGGTGCCGCAATGGAGAATCTGCTGAAGGTCTATTTTGGACCGTACAAGAAACAGGTCGCCTTGATCGTCGTCATGCTGATCATCCAGGTGACCCTCCAGATCTTCATCATCAACTCGGTGAGACCGCTCATCACCAACGGTATCAACGATGTGGATACGCGCACGATCATGAATTACGGCATCTACATGCTGCTGATGATCGTCTTCTATTCTCTGACCACTGTGTATGTATCGCACATGGCCGCCAGGATCAGCGCGGAATCCGTTAGCAAGATACGCGATGACATGTTCAAGAAGATCCTGTCGTTCAAGAGACCCCGCGATTCCGGTGCCAATATGTCGGGTCTCATGAACCGTCTGGTCACCGATGTCAATTACATCCAGGAGTTCATCACCGAGGCTCTTTGCACTGGATTGTACGTTCCCCTGCTGGCCATCGCCGTCACCATAGTCACGGCGACATTCAACCCCCCGCTCTGTCTGACCCTGACGATTTCATTCATCGTCATGGTGATAATCATGAT
>JAEEGL017196322.1_pt1 | contig 12379 bp, 9 predicted proteins | sample 9134231 | NCBI WGS metagenome assembly JAEEGL01 (sample SAMN16246548, study PRJNA631951) | gut metagenome | biome: gut microbiome; feature: rumen; material: fiber-attached | host: Bos | place: Iran: Karaj | collected 2018-10 | reverse complement strand
TCGCCCACCAGGGAGCAGCAGATGCAGCCGGAGTTCATCTCCGTGATCTGGATGCCGGCCTCCTTGAGGAAGCCGCCGTCGATGCCGATCTCGCCGAACTCGTTCTCGATCAGAACGAGCTTCTGGCCCTTGTAGGCTTCAGAAATCATTTTCTTGATGAGGGTGGTTTTGCCGGCGCCGAGGAAGCCGGAGTAAATGTCAATCGTCGTCATAGAAAAAACCTTCTTTTCAAAAATTTTTCTTCCACTATTATACCACAGCCTGTCAATTCCCCACCGGGAAAAAGACCGCGTAAATATGGCTGTTTTGTAAATTTTTGTGGGGTGAGCCTCCCAGGGCGCTCGGCAGGTGAGCCCAAACCGGAGCGCACCGACTTTCTGCGTTATGCCGATAACCAGATCAATTGTTTCTGACGTTTTAATCCAATATTCGCATCACGCCTACGGCCGGTATTCCAGAATATCGGCAGGCTGGCAGTCCAGGACTCTGCAGATGGCGTCCAGGGTCGAAAAACGCACGGCCTTGGCCTTGCCTGTCTTCAGGATGGACAAATTGGCCGGCGTGATGCCGATCCGCTCGGAGAGCTCCAGCGAGGACATCTTCCGCCTGGCCAGCATGAGGTCCAAATTCACAATAATCGCCATTGCCGCCTCCTATATGGTCAGACTGTTCTCTTCCTTGATGGCCGTGGCGGCAATCAGACAGTTGCGCACCACCCGGACGATCAGGAACAGAAACGCCATGGACGCAGTCACGAACAGCAGCGGGGGATACCACCGCGCGCCGGCGCCGGTGATCAGGGCCACTGCGACGCAGCACCAGGACAGGACCGCCATAAGACGGGAGTTTTTCTGACTGAAGACCTTCTCGTCCCGCACGCTGGACAGAAGCTTCAGCAGGACGCAAAGCGCAGCCAGGGCGGGCGGAACGCAGCCGTAGAAGGCGATAAGCAGCGCGATCCGTCCGCTTTCGCGGACCTGCCGCATGCGGGCATACCACCCGATCACCCACGGCGCGGCCACAGAAAGCGCGATCACCAGAATGATACAGAGGATCGTGGCGGCAATGGAGAGCTTGACAGCCTTGTTGTGCATTGTTTTCCTCCTTCCGCAGCGGCGGCGCACCGACCCCTGCGTCGAATGTTTGATTTCATATTAACATCGGTATTATTGATTGTCAATAATTCCTTTTCGACATTCGGAAATACTCTGCCCGCGGCGTGTCACAACAAACCTGATCGATTCGATGGAGGAAGCCCATAAAAACTAAATTCTTGCCGTATTTCTCTCAGCGCTCCTGCCGCTTTCGTGGCTTTCCTTCTCCGCCTTTGCCCATGACCGCAAATCCGGGGAAAAACGAGCTGCTGTCGTATCGTGGATGATCTGCCGGATCATTCAGCGTAAGTTTTTGCTTGTCAAGCGGCGGACGACGGGAACCTTTTCGCGTTCCGCGCGTCTAATACGCAAAACAGGGAACACCCGATCCCAATCATGCAAAGGAGTGACTGCCATGAAACGCAGATTGTTTCTGATCCTGTTGGCCGCCTGTCTCGGCCTCTCCGCCTGCCAGGCCCAAGGCCCTGCCGACGCTCCGGAGGAAGCCCCCGGGAGAGCCCCGGAGGAAACCGCCGAGCCCGCCCCGGCGGACCTGCCCGCCCTGCCTGACCTTCCCGCCTCCGAGGCCATGGGCTTTTCGGAGCTGGACAGCCGTCTGATCGCCTATCTCAGCGAAAACGGTCTGGCGGAGGAGAGCTTCACGGTCTCGCCGCTGTCCTACAAGGCCGCTCTGGCCCTGACGGCCCTCGGAGCGGAAGGGGAGACCCAGCGCCAGATTCTCGACGCCCTGGGCTTTGCCGACACGGACGAGCTCACCGCCTGGTACGCCACCGTCCTTGTAGGCGTTGCGGATTTCGACGGCCGAATCGCCGGCAAGGACAAGGCATCCTGCGCCTACCGTGTGGTCAACGCCATCTTCCACAACGCCGCCTGCGACGGCGCGTTCCGCGAGACCTATCAGGACCTGGTCGCCCAAAAGCTGGCGGCCCGGGCAAGCTCCCACGCCGCCGACGAGATCACCGACGCCATCAACAGCTGGGTCAGCGATCAGACCAACGGCATGATCCCCTTCCTGGTGGAGGACGCCTCGCAGTCCGCCGCCGTTCTGGTCAACGCCCTCTATCTCAAGACGCTCTGGCCCGAGGCCTTTGACGAATCCCCGCTGACGGATTTCACCACGGTCAGCGGCGAAAAGGTGCAAAAGGAATTCATCACCCGCACCGCCAAGTTCGATTATTATTCCGACGACGCCTGTCAGTTGGTGATTCTGCCCCTGCAGGGCGGGGTCAAGATGGCCGTCGTGCTGGGCGACGCGGGCGGCCTGTCTGAGAAGCTGTCCGCGGCAAATACCCGCAAGGTCCGCGTCACCATCCCCAAGTTCGAGGTGGAGACCAGCCTGGACAAGAAGGAACTGGTCGAATATCTGAAGTCCATTGGCTGCGGCCGGATGTTCATCGACGGCGGCGCCCAGTTCGATCCCATGTTCACCGAAGGGATCTATGTGGACGACATCATTCAGAAGGCGAAGGTCAAGGTGGACGAAAACGGCCTGGAGGCCGCGGCCGCCACAGCGGTCATCATGATGCGGAACACGGCCCTCCCCAATCCGGAGGAGCCTGTGGACTTCACCGCCGATCAACCCTTCCGCTTCGTCATCTACCGCGAAGACGCGGCACCCGAGCTCCTCTTCTGGGGTCAGATCATGAAGTAAGCCCCACCGCGCGGCTGTCAAACAGAAAAAGGGTCTGCTGCAAGATGCACGAACCTGTCATTCCGAACCAGTGACCGACGTCACTGGTGTGGGAATCCGTACTCTTCACATGGAGAAAACGGATTGCCACGACCAGTTTTCGAACTGGTCTCGCAATGACAAAGCATTTTGCAGCAGACCCTTTTCATATCATCTTGTCACGACGCTGCCGGGGCGCTGCCCGGTCAGCGCCCCGCTTTGCAGCACGGGGACCCCGGACACAAGGACCGTATCCATCCCCCGGGCAAATCGGGCGGGCTCATCGTAGGTCCCGGCCTCGTGCACCGCGCCGGGATCGAAGCAAAGAAGATCCGCGTCCGCGCCGACCTCGATCCGCCCCTTTCCCTTCAGCCCCAGGGCCTCGGCGGGGGAGCGGGTCATCCTGCGGATCGCTTCCGGCAGGGCGAGGACCCTCTGTTGGTTGACATAACGCTCTATCACTCGGATATAATTGCCGTAAAGCCTGGGGTGCGCTCTGCCGGCGGAGGGATAGGTGGCGTCGGAGATCACGCTCACGGCCTCGGACTGCAGGATCGCCCGGATGTCCTCCTCGCAGGTGATGAAGTCGATCATCGTGACCGCGCAGTGCTCCGAAGCCAGGAGATCCAGGGTGAAATCGACCTCGTCCTGACCCCGCAGGGCGGCGGCTTCGGGGATGGAAAGCCCCTGCAGATCCCGGTTTTCCCGCTGATGCAGGGAGGAGAGGAAAATATTCTCCCAGCCCACCAGCTTTGAGATGTTGTTGTAATCCTCGCCGAATGCCAGCCGATCACGGATATGGCGGCGGACCGTCCCGTGGCGCAGAGCTTCGGTCAGGCGCTCCGTACCCCCCTCCAGGACCTCCGGCGGCAGGATGTGCAGCAGCTGGGTGGAGCCCGCCGTGTAGGGATAGACGTCCCAGCGCACCCGCAGCCCGTCTTCGCGGGCCCTTTTGAGCAGCTCCAGCACAGCGGGGATCTTGACTTGCCAGTTTGCCGTGCCGATGGATTTCAGGTGGCTGAGCTCCACCGGGCAGCGCAGGATCCGCGCCAGCTCCAGCATCTCGCGGACCGATTTGTCCACGTTGGTCCCCTCGTCCCGCATGTGGACGGCCACGGGAACGTCGCCCCGGGCCAGCGGCGCCAGGGCTTCGGTCAGCCCCCGGATGTTATAGAAGCAGTCCGGCGCGTAGCCCAGGCCCAGAGAGATCCCCAGGGCCCCGTCGGCCAGGGCGGTTTCGATCCCCCGGCGGACCGCCGCCAGCTGCCGCTGTGTCAGCCCGCCCGCTGTAAAGCCCGCCGCGTCCGCCCGGATCACGCCGGAGCCCGCCAGCGTTCCCACGTTCAGGGGCGGCTTTGCCGCCCGGACCGCGGCGAGATAGTCCGCCACGGTCTCGGTGGGCACGTCCTGGGCCGTGCCGATGACAGGGGAGAGGTAGTTCAGGATCTCGCTCCGGTGCGTCGGGCCGAAGGGGGCCGCGGACATGCCGCAGTTGCCGCTGATCACGGTGGTCAGTCCCTGCCGCAGCTCCAGCTCGCCGAAGTCCGGCCGGAGGGCTGCCAGATCCGCGTGCCGGTGGATGTCCACGAAGCCCGGCGTCACGGTCTTTCCGCCGGCGTCGATGCGTTCGCCCGCCGCGTCTTTCAGACCGCCAAGAGCTGCGATCTTCCCGTTCAGGATCCCGATGTCCCCGTCAAAGGCGGGGCGCCCGCTGCCGTCCAGGATCCGGGCGTTTTCAATGATCCGGTCAAACATAGTCTCGTCTCCGTTCCGCTTTGCTGTGTTTCTCTGTCCAGTGTACCACATTTCCCGGGAAAAGCAATGCGCTGTTTCGGAAAAAGAATTCCGGTTCAAATAGAGGAGAAAACAGTTGCTTTGTGGGAAGATCTGTGATAAAATATTTTAGTTACATCGGTAAATCGTCTGTTTCGCCGGAGGAGATCGTCCATGGCATTCAGTTCACCCGCTTTTGTTTTCGCGTTTCTGCCGGTGGTATTCCTGCTCTATCGGCTGATCCCCTGGCACAAGGGAAAGAACCTGCTTCTCATGCTCTTCAGCCTGCTGTTCTACAGCGCAGGCTCTCTGGTCCATCTGCCGCTGCTGCTGGGCGTGGCGCTGGTCAACTATCTGGCGGGGCTCTGGTTCCGGTCCGGCAGGAAGGGGAAGCGGGCCGTCCTGGTGCTGACCCTGGTTTTGAATCTCGGGGTCCTGGCCGCGTTCAAGTACCTGGATTTTTTCACCCAGACCGCCAACGATGTGCTGGGCCTTTCGCTCCGGCTGCCGGGGCTGCTGCTGCCCATCGGCATTTCCTTCTTCACCTTCCAGGGTCTGTCCTACTCCATCGACGTCTACCGCAGGCCGGAGGAGGGCACCGGGAACTTTTTTGAGGTTCTGCTCTATCTCTCCTTCTTCCCCCAGCTGATCGCCGGCCCCATCGTCAAGTATCACGACGTCTCGGCGCAGATCCGCTCCAGAAAAACGGAGCTCCCGGAGGTGGCTGCCGGTGTCCGGCGCTTCATGGTCGGCCTGGCCAAGAAGCTCCTGCTGGCGGACATCTTTGCCGTGGCGGTGGACCGGATCTTCGGTCAGACCATCCTGGATGCCAGGCTTGCCTGGCTCGCGGCGGTCTGCTACTGCCTGCAGATCTACTTCGACTTCAGCGGCTACAGCGATATGGCCATCGGCATGGGCCGGATGTTCGGCTTCCGCTTCCTGGAGAACTTCGACCTGCCCTACAGCTCCTCGTCGATCCGGGAGTTCTGGCGCCGCTGGCACATCTCCCTGTCCTCCTGGTTCAAGGAGTACGTCTACATTCCTCTGGGCGGCAACCGCAAGGGCACCGGCCGGACCTATCTCAACCTCACCATCGTCTTTTTCCTGACCGGCCTCTGGCACGGCGCCAACTGGACCTTCATCCTCTGGGGCCTGTGGCACGGGTTCTGGTCTGTGATGGAGCGTCTGACGCCGCTCAAAAAGCTCTCCGGCAAGCTGATCGGCCGGATCTACACCCTGCTGGTGGTGCTCATTGGCTTCACCCTGTTCCGGGCGGACACGGTGGGGCAGGGCCTGACCGTCATCGGAAGGCTCTTCACGGGCTTCTCCTTCACCCGGGACGGGACGATCCTGTTCCGCGAGCTCATCACGGTGAAGCTCATCCTTGCGCTGGCCGTGGGCATTCCCGTGAGTCTCGGCCTGCACAGGCTGCTGGCGGATCGCTGGAAGCAAAAGCCCGTCCTCCGAGCCATGAGCTACGCGGGAGCCCTCTGCCTGTTCGCGCTGTGCATCCTGCGGCTGGCAGCGGCCTCCTTCAACCCCTTCATCTATTTCCAGTTTTGAGGAGGGCGAAGACATGAAAAAGATCGGAATGATTCTGTTTGTCGCGGCCTTCCTTCTCATGGCGCTGATTCCCTTCGTCGGGCTGCTGATCTTCGGCCCCGCGGAGGCAGCCGCCAACGAGATCCTGGCCCAGCCGCCTTCTGTCACGGAGGAAGACGGCAGCTTCAACACCAAGGTCCTGAACGACGCCTCCGACTATCTGGCCGACCGCTTCTACCTGCGGCAGGAGCTGATCACCCTCGACGCGAAGCTGGAATCCGGCGTCCTGGGCGAGTCCGCCGCCGGGGACGTGATCCTCGGTAAGGAGGGCTGGCTCTACTACGCCACCACGCTGAACGACTATCGCGGCCAGGAGCTGATGACAGACCGGGAGATCTGGGCAGCCGCCCACACCCTGGAGCTGATGCGGGAATACGCCGCCGGCAATGGGACGCGGATGCTGTTCGTGGTCGTTCCCAACAAGAACGAGGTCTATCCCGAGTACATGCCGGACTGGGCGCTGCGCAGCGGCGAGACCGGCAACCGGGAGCGCCTGGACGCCGCGCTGGAGGCAGCGGGCGTCGAATACCTGGATCTTCTGCCGGTGCTCGAGGCCGAAAAGCCCACGGCCCAGCTCTACCAATGCTGGGACTCCCACTGGAACAACCTGGGCGCGGCGCTGGCCCACGACGCCATCGTGCAGCGCCTGGGCAAGACGGACACGGCCTACGATCCCGCCGCCTTCAGCCGGCGCCGGGACCACGCGGCGGACCTCTACGCCATGCTCTATCCCGCCGGGACCGGGCTGGACGTCCAGCTCTACCCCGACCGGGAATGGGACTTCGAGTATAAGCGTCCGATCCGCTCTCCGGAGGATCAGCGGATCAACACCGCGGGCAGCAGGGGAGAGGGCTCGCTTCTGATGTTCCGGGATTCCTTCGGCAACACCCTGCACACCTTTATGGCGGAGAGCTATGCCGATGCCCTGTTCTCCCGTGCGATGCCCTATGATCTGACGATGCTCAAGCCCGGCACCGACGATCTGGTGCTGGAGCTTGTCCAGCGCAATCTTCCCTGGCTGGCGCAGCGCGCCCCCATCATGCCGGCTCCCGTCCGGGATCCGGATGAGATCCTGGCGGGCGTGGCCGAGCCCATCGCGGTGCAGCAGACCGACGCGCAGAACGGCATGTGGCGCTTCACCGGCGCCGTGCCCGAGGCCGACGTGAATTCCCCTGTTTACCTCATGGCGGACGGGGTCTTCTACGAAGCCTCTCCCGTCGGGGAGGAGCCCGGCGGCTTCACCGCCTATCTGCCCGGCCCCGCGGCCGATGTATCTGTGATCTATCTGCAGGAAGGACACTATATGGTTTCCCCATGCGGCGAATGATATGACCAGAAACAACAAAGGAGTATAGAATCATGAGAAAACAACTGCTGATCCTGGGCCTGGTGCTCGTGCTTGCCATGAGTCTGCTGGCCGGCTGTTCGGGCTCCGACGCCGAAGCTGAGAGCACCGAGACCGGTGAGACGGTCACCACCGAGGTTACCACCGAGCCCGCCGCCGAATCCACCACCGAGGCCGTGACCGAGGCCGTCACCACGGCTGCTCCCACCGAGAAGCCCACGGAAGCGCCCACCGAAGCGCCCACGACCCAGCCTCCCGCCACGCAGCCCCCTGCCACGCAGCCCCCTGCCACGCAGCCGCCTGCCACCCAGCCTCCCGCCACCCAGCCTCCTGCCACCCAGCCTCCCGCCACCCAGCCTCCCGCCACGGAGCCGCCTCCCACGGAGACCCTGTCCTCCGCCGAGAAGATGGCCAAGGCCCAGACGCTGATCGGCCAGCCGGTCTCCGCCCTGTATGCCGCCATCGGCTATCCGAACGGCTCCTCCTACGCTTCCAGCTGCGACGGCCCCGGCGACGACGGCGAGCTGTACTATGACGGCTTCACCGTCTACACCTACCGCGAAAACGGCTCGGAGAAGATCACGGCAGTCTGGGCGGATTAAGAACCCCTTCGGAGCCTGTCGGAAACACCCTTCGGAAGAAGCTGACTCTCCCGCTTCCTCCGGAGGGTTTTTCTGTTCCGCCGCTTCAAATCACTGTTGCAATCTGCACGGAAATCCGGTATGATGGGATCATACACCAGGCAAAGGAGGAACCTTTATGAAGTACCTTCTCAACCAGTCGAATTACTGCACCTTCTCCGTTTTCGAGCACAACAAGCTCCCCGGACGGAGCTATTTCATTCCCTACCCGTCCAGAGCGGAGGCCGACGCGGCGGGTCCTCTGGAAAAGCGCTACCGCTCGTCCAAGGTGATCTGCCTGAACGGTGACTGGGATTTCAAATTCTACCCGGATCCGCGGGAGGTGCCCACCACGCTGGACACCGACGCCGTCGTCTTTGACCGCATCGACGTGCCCTCCTGCTGGCAGTTCCGGGGCTATGACCGTCCCTTCTATGTGAACGTCCGCTATCAGTTCCCCTTCAGGCCCCCGCAGATCCCCACCCTGGACCCGGTGGGCCCCGTCTTCTCCTGGATCGGCGGCGACACCGGCGTGGCGCCGCGCCGGATCCGTCCGCACGGGGAGTACAATTATGTGGGCGTCTACCGCAGGAAGCTGCGGATCGAGGATCCGTCCCTGCGGCACGTCATCTCTTTCCTGGGGGTCGCGGGCGGCATGGACGTCTACTGCAACGGCCTCTACGTGGGCTATTCGGAGGGCGCACACAATACCGCAGAGTTCGATCTCACCGAAAAGCTGCGCTCGGGGGAGAACGAGCTGGTGGTCGTGCTCCATCGCTGGTCCAACGGCAGCTATCTCGAATGCCAGGATATGTTCCGAAACAACGGCATCTTCCGCGACGTGCTGCTCCGGGTCAGCGAGAGCCGGGATCTGCAGGACGTGGACGCCCGCACCGAAAAACAGGAAACGGGTTACAGCCTCGCCCTTTCCGCCGTCACCTATGCCGATACCACGGTCCGCTTCACGCTGGAGGGCCGCGGTCTGCGCCGCACCGCGGAGGTGCCCACGCAGGAGCGCCGGGCGAGCGTCACCTTCGAGGATCTGGACGTGGTGGAGTGGAACGCGGAGAAGCCCGCCTTGTATTCCGTTTATTTCGAGACGCCCTCCGGCTGCGTCAGGGAATCCATCGGCTTCAAAACCGTGGAAATCCGCGGCGACGTCTTTCTGCTCAACGGGAAGAAGCTCAAGCTCCACGGCGTCAATCACCATGACACCCACCCGAAAAACGGCTATTGTCTCACGCCGGCCGAGATCGAGCGGGACGTGCTGCTGTGCAAGCAGTACAACATCGACACCGTCCGCACCTCCCACTATCCGCCGGACCCCCTGTTTCTGGAGCTGGCGGATCTGCACGGGCTCTATATCATCGACGAAAACGACCTGGAGACCCACGGCGGCTGGGCTATGAAGCTGCCGCCCTCCCACAACAGGATCAGCCACGACCCGAAGTGGAAAGCCCATTATCTCGACCGGATCGCCCGGCTCTACCAGCGGGACAAGCTCCGTGCCAACACCTGCGTCCTAATGTGGTCCCTGGGCAACGAGGCCGGCGGCTACTGCAATACCGACGCCATGTATGACTATCTGAAGGCCAGATCCAACCTTCCGGTTCACTATGAGGCCGCCATCCACAGCCGCCGCGTGGCCTACGACGTGGGCAGCGAGATGTACCCCGAGGTGGAGGACGTCCGGGCTGTGGGCGAGCATAAGCGGAAAGAAAGTCGGCTCAACGACCGACCCTATTTCCTCTGCGAATACGCCCACGCCATGGGCGTAGGCCCGGGGAACGCCGAGGGCTACTGGGAGCAGATCTACCGCCATGACAACCTCATGGGCGGCTGCGTCTGGGAGATGGTGGACCACGCGGTCCTCCACCCGGACGGCAGCTACACCTACGGCGGCGACCATGGGGAGTGGGAGCACGACGGGAACTTCTGCGTCGACGGTCTGTTCTATCCCGACCGGAGCCCCTCCACCGGCGCGAAGATCATCCGCTTCGTCTACCGGCCGATCCGGATCCGCCGCGTCCATGACGACGTGTTCGAGGTTTTCAATACCACAGCCTTCACTGCTGCGGACCGCTACAGCATCGAGCTGCGCTGGAACAGCGGCGAGACCTTCCGCTTCCATACCCATACGGAGCCCCTGGCCCGGAGCCGGGTCCGCCTCCCGCTGGGAAAGGGAAACGAAGACGGGCTGATGGCCGTGGCGGTGGTGACAGACCGGCAGACCGGCCGGGAGGTCTCCCGCGAGCAGCTGACGCTGGACAGGCGTTTTCCCGCCGTGCCAGAGACCTGTCCGCTGCCGGACTGGTTCCGCGTCGACGACGGCGTCGTCCGCGTCACCCTGCCCAACGGGCAGATCATGACCTCCGCGGAGGAGGAGACCGTCCTCTACCGCGCCTCCACCGACAACGATACCAAGCTCTACCGCAGCACCATGCTGCCCTGGTCCCGTCAGAGGGAAAAGCTGATCATCGCCGCGCCGCAGGAGGACGGCGTCATGGTCTTCCGGAAGCTCTCCAATGACAAGGCGAAGTTCCTCATCACCGATCACTACCAGGGGACGGAGGACGGGGTCCTCGTCACCAGCACCCTCCGCCGCGTCTCCGGAAGCGGGGACGTTCCCCGCTTCGGCAAGGCCTTCCGTCTGGAGCCCCGCTTTGACCGGGTCCGCTATACGGGGCGGACCGGGGAGTCCTACTGCGACATGAAGGAACAGTTCCCCATCGGCGAGGTGTCCTGCGCGGTCTGCCAAATGACCGAGCCCAACCTCAAGCCCCAGGAGAGCGGCAACCGCTGCGACTGTTCGCAGGCGAGCGTGTCCGACGGCGAGGCTTCGGTTTGCTTCCGTGCTGTGGAAAAGCCCTTCGAGCTGGCCGTCAAGCCATATACCGACCGGGCCCTCTTCGACATGAAGCATCGCTCCGACGAAGTCTGCACCGGCACCTATATCACGATCCAGGCCTTCCAGCAGGGCATCGGCACCGCCTCCTGCGGTCCCGGCATCCAGCCGGAGTACCGCTTCCCCTCCGACCGGGAATACACCCTGCGCTTTACCGTGACGGTCAGCCCGGAACAGGAAAAAATATAATCAGAAAGGAACAAATCCAATGCTGCGGATCGAACATCTGACAAAAACCTTTGGCAAGAAGGTCGCCGTGGACGACCTGTCTTTGCACATCGCTCCCGGGGAGATCTACGGCTTCATCGGCCACAACGGCGCCGGAAAGACCACCACGCTCCGCTCGGCCGTGGGCATCCAGCAGTTCGACAAGGGAGAGATCTATATCTGCGGGACCTCCGTCCGCACCGACCCCATCGCCTGCAAGCGTCAGCTTGCCTATATCCCCGACAACCCGGATCTCTACGAGTTCATGAGCGGCATCCGCTATCTGAACTTCATTGCCGACGTCTACGGCGTGGACGCCCAGACCCGCGCCCAGCGGATCCGCGACTATGCCGAGCGCCTGGAGCTGACTGCGGATCTGGCCCAGCCCATCTCCGCCTATTCCCACGGCATGAAGCAGAAGCTGGCCCTGATCTCCGCCTGGATCCACCAGCCCCGTCTGATCCTCATGGACGAGCCCTTCGTGGGTCTGGACCCCAAGGCCTCCCACCTGCTCAAGCAGATGATGCACGAGTTCTGCCGGCAGGGCGGCGCCATTTTCTTCTCCACCCACGTGCTGGAGGTGGCGGAAAAGCTCTGCGACAAGGTGGCCATCATCAAGCAGGGCAAGCTCATCCGCTCCGGCACCATGGAGGAGGTCAAGGGCGACGACTCCCTGGAGGAGGTCTTCCTGGAACTGGAGGCGGAGGCATGATCCGGGTTCTGCTGAAAAAGCAGCTGACGGAGATCTTCCGCAGCTACTTCGTCAATCAAAAGAAAAACACGGCCCGCTCCAAGGGCGTCACGGCCCTGTTCTTCGGGCTCTTCGTGCTGGTGATGGTGGGCGTTCTCGGCGGGATGTTCTCCGTCCTGGCGCTGCAGCTGTGCGGGCCCATGAGCGAGCCCGGGGTCGGCTGGCTGTATTTCGCCATTTTTGGCCTGCTGGGCATTGTGTTCGGGACCTTCGGCTCCGTGTTCAACACCTACGCCGGCCTCTATCTGGGCAAGGACAACGACCTGCTGCTGGCCATGCCGATCCCGGTGAGGACCATTCTGACGGCAAGGCTCCTGGGCGTCTATCTCATGGGCCTCATGTACTCCGCCGTGGTGACCCTTCCTGCGGTCATCGTCTACTGGTGCGAGGCG
>JAEEGL016734005.1_pt1 | contig 12379 bp, 11 predicted proteins | sample 9134231 | NCBI WGS metagenome assembly JAEEGL01 (sample SAMN16246548, study PRJNA631951) | gut metagenome | biome: gut microbiome; feature: rumen; material: fiber-attached | host: Bos | place: Iran: Karaj | collected 2018-10 | reverse complement strand
TTTTTTGATCAAAAAATACAATTTCATCAAATTGATCAGATGACGGTGAAATATCTTCTAATAAGTTATGACCTTGTGTTAAATCATTATATAATTTTATATAATATTCCACGAAAAATTCCACGAAATTTTCCACTGATTCAAAATACGTATTAGGAAGCATATAAAAACATAAAGAAGATGATATCTCCTTACCATATTTATCATAAAAATACCAATAACCATCATAATATACATCATAATGTCTATCAACATGAAGGTATTCATTAAGTTGATGCATACTACTGTCGTCAAAATAAAGACAATTAAGCCTTATTAAATCTATTAAAGATTCAGTTCTAAGTGCTATATCTCTATTTGCATAAGGTATTTTTATACCTTGAATTTCCATTTTTCTAATTAACTCAACTATTTTGCTTATATAATTAACAATTTTTTTATCAATACTAGTAATTTTTTGCTTAATACTAGTAATTTTTTGCTTAATACTAGCAATTACTTCTTGTCTATGTAATTCTTGTTTATTTAATTCTTGACTTTTGAATGATTGATTTTTTAACTCTAAAGTTGGTGAATAAGTTAAATTTTTCAACTTTTCTTCTGCTTTTAAAAATTTATCATATTTTTCAGTATCATTACCAATATCAGAGTAATCATCTTCTATCGTTGTATTTTTATAAACATTTCCGCCCTTGGTATAGTATCTTCCCATATGTAATCTTCTAGTATCACGAGCATATGCTTTTTTTGGTGTAATTTTTTCTTTTTTAGTTTCAGGCATTTTCAATCCTTTTTTATCGTTCCTATACCACTATTTTAACAAAAAAAAATATACAGTCAATGCTTTTACATTATTTAACAGAATTTTCTTTAATTTTATTGACTGTTGGGATTTTTTACATAAAGTAGATGTGATTTAGACTTTGCAGATTGAATCTTTTACAAATCAAAAAAACACTAATCAGAATATATTTAAAAGATTATGGTGCCGGCACACGGACTCGAACCGCGGACCTGATGATTACAAATCAACTGCTCTACCAACTGAGCTACGCCGGCAATCAACAAAGATAGAAGAAGTATAACCTATATTTTTTATATTTCAACTATTTTTTTTATTTTTTTTAAAATTAAAAGAGTGGTTTTTAGGCCACTCTCTGTCTTTTGTTTTTGTTATTATTTTATCCCTTAAAGGGACATGCTAATTATACATCCAAATAAATTTTTATGCAACAAAATTTTATCTTTGATTACTACTATCAAGAACTTTACAAATATCCTGCTTTTTCAAAAGTTTTTCTGACTTTTTCATATTGATAGCATCCTTTATTTTTACAAAAATAGAATTCTTTTTATTTTCCTTTTGATTTGCAGAAAATAATGCTTCTGCTTCTGTTGTAGTTATACCCGATGTTTCATTAAATTCGTTCATTTTAACCTCTTTCGTTTTCATTACTAAGGTGAATCATAAAACAATAAAATTATTTGTCAAGCTTTTTGTCCATTTTATTAAAATTATCCACAACATAGGACAAAGGAACAGTTGTAATTCCCTTTGCCTTAAGTGTTGGAAGCCAATCCTCTAATGCCTTTATCGTATTTGGTCTAGGATGCGCAATTATTACAACATATCCACGTTTTTTAGCAATTTTTTCAGTTTTCTGCAAATACTTTTCTATATCTTCTATTTTATTACTATCATCAATGAAAAGATCCCTAACAGCAAAAGGCAATCTTATATGTGAAACAATTTTACCTGATTGTGTTTTTTCAGTAGTCTTGGAATCTAAGAACATCAAACCTCGATTAGCAAGCTCCTCTATAACAGCCGAAAGAAGAGGTAAATCCGCCGTAAACTTACTTCCCATATGATTATTTATTCCTATATAACCAGAAGCTCTATCCAACATAGAAGAAAGAACTTTTAAATTTTCAGCCCTAGAATTTGTCGTAAGCAACACCTCAGGGCCATAATCAAAAATTTTATGAACAGATTCCATTGGAACGTGAAGTAAAACTTCTTTTCCCTTGGATCTCGCCACATCTATTTGAGATTGAAGATTCGGGGCATATGTCAAATACGAAACTGTATAAACATCATTTAATTTTAAAATTTGTTGTGAATGAATCAAATCAACACCCATATCATCAATAACAATAGCAATAACCGGTTCTGTAATTTTTCCAATAATAGGCAATTTATTTTCATCAAATAATGTTGTTATGGGAGTAATAACCCCTTCCTCTATATCATTTTCTGTTTTTATAATATCTGTAAGTGTTGCTGCATTATTTTCTTCTTCTGGGAAAAGATCTACTTCATTAGATTTTAAATCAAGAACTTGTTTATAAGCAGGAATTTTCTTTTTAATGGTATCTTGATTTCTAACTAAAAGTCCTAAAACGACACCAAATGCAAGCAAAAATAATATAACAACAAAAAACATCTGAGGAGAAACCCCAAGAACATTAAAAAAAGAAGATTTTTTTGATTGTTTTTTCAACTCAAAGCCCTATTTGTTTTTTAATGGCGGGAGTGAAGGGGCTCGAACCCTCGACCTCTTGCGTGACAGGCAAGCGCTCTAAACCAGCTGAGCTACACCCCCACTTTGGGCATCTTTTAAAAAAGATATGGATATTAGACACTATTAAATATAAAAAATCAAGCACTTTTTATTTTTTATTAATAAATACATCTGAAACCATATTCTTTAATAGATGTTCCTTTTGCCATAATTTTATATTTATCACCAGCTGTTTCTCTTTCAAGCTCAACCGATGGACGTTCATAAAGTATAACAGATTGTCTTGCTTTTCTTCCACATACTCGCTTCATAACTTTATTAGCAACACTGTTAAGCATATCAGATATAGAAGCATCTGGATCAGAAGACATATTTGGAGATTGAACAAATTTTAATCTCATTTCTTTCAAATCTCTATTATTTCTCAACATTTCTATACGAACATTATTTCCGCGATAATTCTCCCAGAAAACAGAAACATTTCCCCTTTTCCATTTATCCAAAGAATTATCCATTTCTGTTAATCCAACATCTCGCACATTTTGAACAGTATCATAATCAATAGCTGCAAAACTTGCATTATATACATTAGCAGCATCATAATAACTTTGTCTTTGTTCTGGCGTAGTTGAATAAGGGGATAATGAATTTCTAGCATATTGCTTTGCTCCTGGTTTTCTGAAATTTAATTCTTCATCCTCATCTTTCCACAAAGAAAGAACACCTTTAGTATCATCAGAACCTGAATTTTTAGCAAAAACATTCTTGGTAACTGTTTTCTGAGAAGGTCCCCTAAAATTAAGTTCCTCATCTTCATTCTGCCACAAAGACCAAGCACTTGCATACAATGGTGTTGAAAAAATAGTAAAAAGTAAAACTAAAAAATGTTTTTTCATATTATCTCTCCTATAACTCAAATTGCAGTATACCATATTTTTTAATATATTCCAAACAAAAAAATAACTTTTTTTAATATTTTTAAAAAATGCTTGACAAATTATTTTTTTTGTTATAATATTGGTGGTCCACAGTAAAAACAGGAGTATGTAATATGATATATAACAACAACTATGTGGACAGTAAGAAATATGTAAATACAAATACTGATTTTCATAAGATTGAAAATTTTAAAAGTATTTGCGCTCTTATTCCAAATAAACATGAGTTTTATGCAAGTTCCGCCTACAGCGAAAATAAAACTTTAGATAAATTTGAACAAAAGTTTAGAAATGGCGAAATAGAAAATATAAATGCATCTGATGCATTTGGTTGGACTTTTTTACACTATGCAGTATCAAGAAATAATATCGAAGCAATAAATTTCATTGTAAAAAACGGTGGTGATATTGAATTAAAAAACGAGGATGGAGAAACACCTTTGTTTACAGCTACTGTTCTTGAAAACTTGGATGCTATGAAAGCTTTAATAAAACTTGGCGCAAAAATAGATACCAGAAATTCGCTTGGTATACATTTACTTTATATTGCTGAACACAAAAAAAACTCTGAAATAGGTAATATTTTAAGATTAGAGCAAAAGAAAAAAACTATTGATATATACAGTAATCCAACAATAGAAAAAATATTTAAACAATATATAGATAGAGAAGTACAAAAAAATATATAACCTAGCCAATAAAATTTTTTGAATTTTTTATATTTTTCTATTGACTTTACTAAAAGGGAATATTATTATTTATTCGAATAATATTAGAAGTTAGTGAGTCATTATGTTTTCCAAGGCTAAGTTTCAACACGATAATCTTACTTATGATGTCAGGATTTCTTTGGGGCTTGATGAAATATTCCTTTTTAAAAATTCTTTGCCTGAAAATATTATTCCAAAAATCGGAGATGTCGTTATTTTAGATTTCGAAGACAGCCATTTTTACATCAAATCCGTAACACCTCTTTTCTCTGAAAATAATGAATGGAGCAATTACGCCCTTGATGTAGAAGTAAAATAAAAAATTTCCCTCAACTGATGGAATTTTTTCAAGTTTATTTTAATTATTTCAAGGTAGCTTCACATTTTTCAGCCATCTCACTATCCTTCTTTGCCTTTGATATCTGAACAGCAGATAGTGCAGTTGATGTTCCACTTGTTCCCATTGTCACACCAGCCAAAATATTGGATGCAAGATTTAAACCTTTCTCTTTCTTCTTGCCTTTTTCTGATTTATCAGCACGAACTTTTTTACTGTTTGCCATTACACTTGTCACAGTGCCGGCACCAGCAGTCGCAGTTCCAATTCCTGAAACAACGGCATTTGCAGTTGCTAAACTCTTTAACGACTTTATATTTGATTCGTCATAACCTGGACAAGATGCAATTATTTCATCTGCCTTTTCACTTGTTTCACCCTCTGCTTCAAGTTGACCTTTTGCAATCTTAAGTTCTCTCAAAGCATTATTACATTGTAACATTTTTTCAGCCAATTTTGTCGCTGTCAATGTCGCACCAATGGATGTTCCAGTTGAAACAGCACTTGTTGCAGTAGCACCAGCCATCAAACCTGTACGAACATTACCAAGGGTTTGAGATTTTTTTATATCCTTGGCAATTTCTTCTTCGATTTTTTGATGACGTTCTTCAAGTTTTGGAAGAATTACAGAAAGTTGTTTTTTCAATTCTTCAGGATCATCACTCAAATTTTCTGTTAACGAATCCAAAAGTTTAAGTTCATCTTCCTTCGCTTCAATTCTGTCATCAGTTTTAGCCTTAATGATACCAGTAGCCAAAGCACCCCCAGCAGCAACAGTTCCCAAACCGGAAGATACAGTTGTTGTAACGGACAAACCAAATATTGAATCAAGGTTTGATTTGATGCCAGAACAAGCATTTTGAACAGCCTCAACCTTTTCGTTCACATTACTTAAAGCAGAAGCCACATCAGCCCTTACCATACCACCAAACATCATAACAGATATCAATGTTAAAACAGGAATCTTTTTCATTTTATTTACCTTTCCAAACGAAAATATAGTACCATATTTTTGGAATAAAGGCAACCATTAAATTTTTCGACGGAAATTAAGCGCCATTGAAATATCCTCTGGCAAAACATTTTCTCTAAATGTCATATCTGCAACAGTTCTTGCCACACGCATAGTTTTATAATATGCACGTGCCGAAAGTTTCAGCTTTTCTGCCGATTTTGTAAGAAGCGTTAATGCCTCTGCCGACAGATTTGCACATTCCTCTATCTCACTTCCCGAAAGATGTGCATTAAGTGTTTCTACATCTCCAAAAAATTTTTTAAGCCTTAAATTTTGAAATTCCCGTGCCTTTATCACCCTCGCCTTTACAATTTCGGAACTTTCACTTGGTTTAAGATTCGATAACTCCCACGGATTTATATTTTCCACAGCAACAGTTAAATCGATTCGATCATAAAGCGGACCACTAATTCGATTCTGATATTTCTGTGCACAAAGTGGAGCCATGGCACACTCGCAATCTGGTTCGCCAAAATGTCCACATTTACATGGATTCATCGCAGCCACCAACTGAAACTTTGCAGGATAGGTAATATGTCCATTTGCACGAGCAACACTTACCACACCAGTCTCTAACGGTTGACGTAAACTATCTAATGCAGCAGAAGAAAACTCTGGCAATTCATCCAAAAACAAAATTCCATTGTGTGCCAAAGAAACCTCCCCCGGTTTGGCATGAAGTCCACCGCCGGTCAAAGCAACCTGGGACGCAGTATGGTGTGGCGAACGAAATGGACGCACAATAGAAAGTCCATTTTCACCCAACTCACCCGCAACAGATTTTATGGTCGAAATTTCCAACGCCTCACGTGCCGTCATAGGAGGAAGTATGGTTGGAAGTCGTGATGCAAGCATAGATTTTCCAACACCAGGAGGACCAATCATAAGAAGATGGTGTCCACCAACTGCTGCTATTTCCAATGCTTTCCTCGCCATTTCCTGTCCCTTAATATCAGCCATATCAACAGAATACTTTTGTTCAAACCTTGGCGGTTCAGACGAATTTGAAATAATCTGAGTTCCCTTAAAATGATTAATAAGCTCAACAAGATTTGACGGACCAATAACATCTTTATTTCCAGCCCATAAGGCCTCCGCCACCTGTTTTTCAGGACAAATTATTCCAAGATTATTTGCAAGTGCAGACATAGAAGTTGGCAAGATACCATTAACAGGTTTTATCACACCATCAAGACCTAACTCCCCAAGCATCATATAATTTTGCACTTCCTCCTCTGGCATAACACCAAGAGCCGTAAGTATAGCAACAGCAATAGGTAAATCAAAATGCGATCCCTCCTTAACAACATCAGCAGGTGCAAGATTTACAATTATTCTTTTAGCTGGCAAAGCAAACCCCATAGAAGAAAAAGCTGATTGAATACGTTCCTTTGCCTCACTTATTGCCTTATCAGGAAGACCGACAATTGAAAACTTAGGAAGCCCAGACGAAATCATTACTTCAACAGAAACTTTTATAACATCAATACCACAAAATGCAGGTGTCCATACTTTCGCTAACATAAAAAAATACTCCTAATACAACATGAGAACAAATATAAAACATTTTAACTATATAGTCAAGAATATTTTCCCATTATTTCATTGACAAAAGATTTCTTTTTTCCTAACATAAATCCATAGATAAAAAATGAATAACGTAGATTTAAATACATTAATTAGTTCTAAAATATACTATTACTTTCATGAAATAGGCTATCTTCCAAAGGATAGTCAGTTGTTCCAAAATCTAAAGAAAAATTTAATAATAGAACAACTTCCCCAAAACATCACCGAAAAAGATATTGAAAACAGTCTTACAAATATTCTTGTGTATAAATATATTTGTATGCATGAAAATATAATAAAGGGAAGTGAGAATATAAAAAATTGTATTAAAAAGGCATTAATAATTGCTGCCGATATGGGCGATTCCAATGCATGTTATGCAATTTCCCAATTCTACCATACAATAACTTTAAATATTTGTTATGATATTGATATAACAAAAACATATGAAGAGTTAAAATCTGAATTTAAACAAAACAGCCATATTCCATATTATAAAAATATGAAAATAAGTAACACTTACATTAATAAAAAAGTAAAAATTTTTAATAACGGCAATAATCCAAATCTTCTATGGCTGAACCAAAATTTTAACGAAAAAAAGTATAATAAAACTGAATTAAAAAATATAAACTATTTATCCGCCCAAATTGACAACATTAAAAAGGATATATTATTCACAGGAAATCCAGATGCAGAACTAAATTACTATATAAAATATTTATCTTCTAAACAAGATAACGATTTAAAAATCAAATTAATTATATCATCATCCAGAATAAATTTTTTAAAAGAAAATCCTGAATTCAACATTGGTTCCTCTAATGCGCAATGGATACTCTACAACATAATGAAAAAAAATATAGATTTAAGCAAATATGATATAGACAGCTCTGATGTAAAACTACAAAAGCTTTTACTTAAAAGTGCCATAAGATTTGATCAAATAGAAAATTATAACATTTTCAATAAATATTCTGGAAGCATAAATGCATTACAATACTACTATGATAAAATAAAAAGTGCTAATTGTAATAAAAAATATAAAAAAACAAGAAAAACAATTGAAAATTTTATTAAAAAATCTCAAACAAAGGTAAAATAGTCTATTTAACCTTTTTAAATCCAACATTCTTACAAATTTCAATTATTTCATTTTCTCTTTTTTATACCATTCAAACAAAAATTTACCATCTGGTTTTAGTCACAATAGTTTACAACTATATCTAAACTCGACATTTTCACGTAAAAATTTTTTTAACTTTACAACAATCATAATTATCGCTCCTGTTCAAAATTTTTCTCAATAACAGTTTGTCTTATATCCTTCACAATTTTTGGCCCCATAACTACTCCACCAACAACTAAACCACCAAGTATTGCACACAAAATATAATTACGAACAATTCTGCGATTAAATTGTTTTAAAAGGACATCTTTTTTCTTATCCGAAAACCTTATTCCCAAATACGATTGATAAGTCATTTTTGAAAGCAATTCTTGATCAAGTATTCCAAACTGGGTCATCTTATACTCAGGAAAAAATTTTTTTATTTCCTTGGCTTTCTTAAAAGCTTTTTCTTCTTCTTTACTAAGTTCATCACAAGGCTTCCACTCTTCCGAAGTATCAAGAGATGATAAAATTACATCAACTTCTTTTTTTGTTAAATGCTTTTCCTTATCTTCAAATGAATAATCATCGTTTAGACAAGAAATGTTTTTCAAAATATTATTAAAAACTTCTGTTTCACTTTTTCTTTTATTTTGTATTTTTTTCATAATATTTAATCTCCTACTTAAAAAAGTTCATCTTTTTTAGTTGGACTAAAATCAGTATCCAAAGAACATTTATCATAAGATTTTGTTAAAACTTCATCTGATTCCTTTTCATCCAAAACTTCTTTTTTAATTTTTTCAATAAACTTTGAAAAATCCTCTTTTGTATCGAAATTATAATACACCGAAGCAAATCTTATATATGCAACAATATCAAGAGATGAAAGTATTTCCATAGCCAAACTTCCAATTTCTCGTGATGAAACCTCACCCTCACCTGTTGTTTCAAGTTGTCTTTGAATCGAAGAAACTATTTTATCAATTCTTTCATCAGAAATTGGTCTTTTTTTACATGCAAGTTTTATAGAATTAAGCAATTTTTCCCTTTCAAAAGGAACGACTACTCCATTAGATTTTTTTACCATAATATCCTTAAGTTGCACGCGTTCAAAAGTTGTAAACCTTGAACCACATTCTACACAAAATCTACGTCTTTTTATATAAGATCCATCTTCTGCAACTCTGGAATCTTTAACCTGTGTATCTGGTGAAGCACAAAAAGGACAACGCATTTTTCCCCCTATTCAATTTCTTTTAAAACTTCAATATCTGCACCAAGGGATTTTAAATTCTCTACAAAATTTTCATATCCCCTATATATGTGATAAACTCTGTGCAATATTGTTTCTCCATCCGCAACTAAACCCGCCAAAGTAAGAGCTGCACCACATCTTAAATCCGAAGCCATAACATCAGCAGCACAAAGTTTTTTTACACCTTTAAATTTTGCCATACCTTCTGACAAAACTTCAATATTTGCACCCATACGAACAAGTTCAGGAACATACATCAATCTATTTTCAAACAAAGTTTCTTTTAATACAGAAACACCATCAGCAACAGTCATCAAAGCCATAAACTGTGATTGCATATCTGTTGGAAAACCAGGATATTGCTCAACATCTATATCAACTGATTTCAAATCTACATCACGACCATCAGCAATAAAGCCACTATTAGTTGGAGTAATTTTAGCACCAGCCTGCTCCAACTTATCAATAACAGAAGTCATAACGGAAATATCAGCATTTTTAACTTCAACAACCCCCTTTGTGATAATACCAGCAATTGCATAAGTTCCAGCCTCAAGCCTATCTGGCATAACAGAATATTCTGTTCCATGAAGTTTATCGACACCTTGAATACGAATAATATCAATATCTCCATCTTTATCTCTTGAAATTTTTGCACCCATAGAATTAAGCATATTTATCAAATCATCAACTTCTGGTTCTTTAGAAGCATACTTAATAATGGTTTCCCCCTTTGCAAGAACAGCTGCTTCTATAATATTAACAGTTCCACCATGAGTAGTAATATTTACACCATTTTGAACACGAACACGACCATTTGTTATTCCACCGATAAGTCGTTTTTTACCATTTTCGACCGGAGCATTCCCAACAATATATCCATGATGTATTTCAATATTTGCACCCAAAGCTTCCAATGCTTCCAAATGAATATTAACTGGTCTTTGACCAATAACACAACCTCCAGGAGCAGAAACCTTTGCCTCACCACATCGTCCCATCAACGCACCCAAAACATATATAGAAGCCCTCATTTTTTTTACAATATTATATGGAGCTTTTACATTCGTAATTTCTGGTGTATGAATTGTAATTGTATGATTTTCCTTATCCCAAACAATTTTAGAACCAAAATTTTCCAACAATTCTTTTAATGTTGCAATATCAGAAAGTGATGGAACATTATGTAAAATAACAGGTTCTGATGTCAAAAGTGTTGCAGGCATCAATTCTAATATTGAATTTTTTGCACCTCTTATTTCAACACTACCATTTAAAGGCTTACCACCTTTTATCTTAAAATAATCCATAATAACTCCTTAATAAATTCCATCGAAATTAGTTTCTGGTTCTTCTTCTTTTGATGCAGAACTTTCATTTTTTTCTGAGAAAGAATTTGACTTATCTGAATCAAAACCAAATGGTTCAGTTCCCTCTTTAAATGCTTCTAAAACAACATTAAAGTTTGAATCATTAACTGTTGCAGGTTTTCCAGTTTCCCTATTCACCCTAACTAAACTAACACCTTCTGGAACACGGAAAGCAATATCCTTTTTATCCTTTAAAACTTGTTCCATAAAGTCCTTAAATACAGGTGCCGCCAAAGAACCGCCCGCGGCATAATTTCCCAAACTTTTTGGTTGATCATAGCCAAGGAATACACCAGCAACCAAATCAGGTGTTCCACCAATAAACCAAACATCCTTTTGATCATTTGATGTTCCTGTTTTTCCACCAATAGTTTTACCCTGAATTCTTGCTTTCCAACCACTTCCTCTTTCAACAACACCTTGTAAAATATTCACAATTTGGTAAAGTGATACAGGATCCGAAAGTTGTTCTTTATCATCCTTAACTTCTGGTGGTAAAGAATTTTCGACCCATTCAATATTACTACAATTTTCGCATTCACGATTATCGTTTTTATAAACAGTTTTACCATTTCTATCTTGAACTCTATCAATGATATATGTATCTATATTTTTTCCACCATTGATGATTTTTGCAAATGCAGATGTCAAACCCAAAAGGGTTGTATCACCACTTCCCAATGCCATAGAAAGATTTGGTTCATCAACCTTTTTATAAACACCAAACTTCAAAGCATTCTTAAGGAATGTCTTAACACCTATATCTTTTGCAATACGAATTGTTGGATTATTCTTTGATTTTTCCAATGCACGACGCAAAGTAATTTCACCAGCAAAAGCATTATCATAATTTTCTGGACGCCATAATTCACCATCAGCTTTTTCCAAAACAACTGGTGCATCAAGTATAACAGTCGATGGAGTATAACCATTTTCAATAGCTGTTAAATAAACAAATGGTTTAATAGTAGAACCGGGTTGTCTGAATGCCTGTGTCACACGATTAAACTTACTTCTACTATACGAAAAACCACCAACCATGGCAAAAATTCTTCCAGTATGAGGATCAAGCACAACCATAGCACCATTAAGTTCAGGTACTTGTTTCAAAGCATAAGCATTTGTACTTTCATCAATCAATTGAACAAATATAAAATCACCAACCTTTAAAACTTGTTTCATATTTGTAATAGAAACAGGATCATCCTTGTCTGGAACAACATATTTGTTCCAACCTAAATTTTTAATTGAAAGTTTACCTTTTTTACCTTTCAAAAGTCCGATTTCCGCACTTTCATCATTAACAGAAAGAACTATTGCTTTCTTCCAACCTTCATCCTCTAAACCAGAAACCATATATGTTTTGGAAAGAAGATTTTGCCAAACATCATCTTCTCTTAATTGTTCAACAGTCAAAGTTGGTTCTCCATCAACAATAACTTCATTTTTATTTGCCTCAGCATCATAAGTCTTCTTTTCTTCTTCTGCAACAGGAGAAACAATTACTTCATTCACATCATCAGCATCATAAATAATAATCTCAACA
>JAEEGL016411234.1_pt1 | contig 12379 bp, 7 predicted proteins | sample 9134231 | NCBI WGS metagenome assembly JAEEGL01 (sample SAMN16246548, study PRJNA631951) | gut metagenome | biome: gut microbiome; feature: rumen; material: fiber-attached | host: Bos | place: Iran: Karaj | collected 2018-10 | reverse complement strand
CTAAAATGCCTTTGTTTGCTGGTGGTTCAGAGAGGGAGGTGTTCGTCAAAGAGGTCACTCAACACCTCCCTTAACAGGTCACTTTTTCTCCTCGTACTCTCGCCTCTATCAGATTTTCGGTAGTAATGTGTTCAGGGAAAGAATAGATGCAGAATAAAAAGAGGGAGGTGTTAGGTGAGGTGTTGAGTGAGGTGTTTGGCGAACACCTCACTCGCGAAAAGCCCTTTAAATAAAGGGGTTTTGGAAGGAAAAGTGAGGTGGTGAGGTCTTTTTTCGATTTTTCTTTTTTTAGGCTGCTATATACGATTAGGGCAATTATATACTATTAGCCCCTACTATGGATGGTATTCCGTAAAATGCCTGCATGCTGGTTCCCCACCCATGCAGGGGCGGGGATAGGGGCGGGGTCGGTAATATAAAGGAGGAAGATAAATGGAGATAAGGGTAGATAGATGGAAATAAATGGAGTTATGGGGGGTTAAAAAGACACTGACCCCACCCCTGCCCAATTGCTTTTCCCTTCGGCCAGCGACCGTTGGTTCCCCTACAGGGGCGGGGAGTCGTAAAATGGGGTCTAATTGTGGCTACTCTATACAATTAGACCTCATTCTTCTCTACAGACACTTTCATCACGCCGCTCCCACTTATGCCTCCTGGCCGCCTCACTTGTGCTTCTTTAGCCTCTCACTTGTGCCTTCTTGACCTCTAACTTGTGGCTTTTCGCACTCCCATTCATGCACCCAGCCCATGCCTCCGCATCTTCGTGCGGGCAAAGGGCATATTTTTGCAAAGAACATTTCGCCGATGCTGTCTAATAAAGTGTCATTTCTTTTTAATTTCGTTTACAATTGTTCTCTTTTTTTTAAAAAGTTGCCGAAATGTTTGGAGTTTATCAAATACTTTTGTAATTTTGCGCCGAATTAATTAGTGATAAGATATAAGTAGCTAATGGGTTGTTTGCCCAGACCTGATGAAAACATTTATAATAATGTAATCGACGAGAGCAGTCAGTTTGTTATAAACTGTGTAATATGCTTTTAGCAAGTTGGATGTTATGTGTAATGGAGTCTGTGATTAAATTGTAAGTAAATGTTACGTGGAGTAAAGACTTTGAAATGCAGCGCAAACCCCAATTATTAAATAATATTTAACTTTGCCCCGATTTCAGCATCTGTTGTTGTAAACCTATTGAAATTAATATAGAAATAACCAAAATTTTTAATAATCATTTTTTAATAACCTTTCATTAACTTAACAAAACATGAGTAATTCAAGACCTTTAAAAACTTTCTTGATGTCGCTGTTTTTGCTGTGTCTGTTCCCATTGGGAATGGCCGCTCAGAGCGTACGCGGAACAGTGACCGATGAGGCTGGCGAACCAATCATTGGTGCGACAGTACGAGTACAAGGAACCAATGATGGTACAGTGACAGACATGGATGGTAGATTCAACATCCAGGCTGCCTCTAATGCCACATTGAACGTTTCTTATGTTGGCTATGTTTCTCAATCAGTGCCAGTTTCTGGCCGTAGCAACATCAACGTTGTCCTCGCTGAGGACGCTCAGACTCTCTCTGACGTTGTTGTCATCGGTTATGGTACAATGAAGAAGAGCGACATTTCTGGTTCTGTTGCTACTATCAACAAGGAGCAGATGGAGCGTAAGGTTCCAACAAACATTGCACAGGCCCTGCAGGGTGCTGCTGCCGGTGTGATGGTAACAAATCAGGACGGTGCTCCTGGTACAAAATCAGCAATCCGTATCCGTGGTGTCGGAACCATCCACGGTGATGCTCAGCCTCTGTATGTTGTTGACGGTGTGCAGGTTGGTAACAATGCCGACTTCGTTAACCCGGCAGACATTGAGAGTATTGAGATTCTGAAGGACGCTTCTGCTACCGCTATCTACGGTTCTGCTGGTGCAAACGGTGTCATCATGGTTACCACAAAGCACGGTCAGAAGGGTAAGATGAATGTCAACATCACAGGTGACTGGGGTCTCCAGACTCTTCCTTACAAACTTGAAACTCTTAAGGGTGACGACTACGCTCGTTCTATCCGCGAGTCAAAGGCTAACGACGGACAGACTCTGAACAACCAGATTTGGGCAGAGGTTTACGACGGCAAGCGTAACTATATCGACTGGCAGGATCAGATGTATCGCACTGGCTTCAAGCAGCAGTACGGTGTTTCTGCAAGTGGCGGTACCGAGAAGACACAGTACAACTTCTCTATTGGATACCTTAATAATAAGGGTATCATCGTAAACACCAACTACGATCGTCTTACTGCACGCGCAGGCGTTAAGTCAAAGATTAACGATTACGTTGAGTTCGGTGGTGACGTTAACTACATGTATTCTACTGTTATCGGTAACAACATCGGTCTCGGTAACAACCAGAACCTTTCTTCACAGCGCGATATCGCTCAGATGGCTCCGTCACTCGACTACATCGACGACGTAACTGGTGAGCACGTTAAGGTGAATGTTGTTAACCCTGATGGTTCTTACGGCGCAAGTAAGGCTCCAACACCTGATGGATGGGAAGGTATGACAGCAGGTGCACAGAACCCATACGCTACACAGATGGAGATCGGTCGTAAGACTCGCAACTCACGTATCTCTATCAATCCTTACATTGACATCACTCTCCTCAAACTTAAGGAGCACACTCTGAACATTCACTCAATCGCTAACTGGACTCAGACAAACTCTGACAACGACGAGTTCTCAGGTATGTATGAGCGTTACAACTACATCGGCGGTAAGCTGACAAAGGTAATGTATCAGGGTCGTGACCAGGCTTACTACAACTTCGGTCTCGGTCAGAGCAAGGGTCTTTCTAAGGGTATTGAAACATACTTGACCTACAACTGGAATACAGATTTCAACAACCTGACCCTTATGATCGGTAACTCTGTAAGCAAGTACGAAGGTTCTTGGGTAAGCGGTAGCGGACACACATTCCTTTCTCCTGACAACCGCCAGATTTCTCTCGCTGAGACAATCAACCCAAGTAATGGTGGTTTCAACGATCAGGTTCGCACCATTTCTTACTATGGACGTTTGATTTACAGCCTCTTCGACCGTTATATCTTAACAGCTACTGTACGTCGCGACGGTTCTTCTAACTTCTCTAAGGGTAACCGTTGGGGTACATTCCCATCAGCAGCTATCGCATGGCGTATTAAGGAAGAGGCTTTCCTGAAGGACGTTGATGCTATCAGCAATGCTAAGGTTCGTATCGGTTGGGGTCAGACAGGTAACCCCGGTGGTGTTGCAGGCAAGCACACATACGCTCTTACCACTGCAAACACTAAGTATCAGTTCTATCAATTAAACGGTGGTGGTGGTCCAACAGGTTCTTTCGACCGCGTTCAGGGCTTCTACGCTCCTCTGGTTGATAGAAATCTTAAGTGGGAGACCAACGAGCAGTTGAACTTCGGTCTCGATCTCGGTTTCCTCAACAACGACCTTACTGTTACATTGGACTTCTTCACACGTAAGACTAAGGACCTTCTGATTGACCGTCAGATTCGTAAGTCTGCAGGTGAGGCTTCTATCTACACCAACTTCGGACAGATCAACAACACTGGTCTCGAGTTCTCTATCAACTACAACAAGCGTCTGAACCAGGATTGGACCATCAACGTAGCGTTCAACGGTTCTACTCTGAAGAACAAGATTAAGAAGATGGGTGTTGACTACACCTCAACTTGTGGCGGTAGCAACAGCACTTACTCTGCTGATGACATCGACGGTTCAAACCTCGGTGCAGTCAACGGTGAAGGCTTCAGTTGGAACAACCACTCTATCTGCCGTGAGGGCGAGGCTGTAGGTTCTTACTATGGTTGGAAGGTTGACAAGGTCATCAATACTGAGGAAGACCTTGAAAAGGCCAAGGCTCTGCAGGGAGCAGACAAGGTTGCAATGGGTGACTTCCTCTTTGTCGATCTCAACAAGGACGGTGTTATTGACGACGGCGACCGCACAATCATCGGTAACGGTCTTCCATCGTTCAACTACGGTCTGAACCTCAGCGCAACTTACAAGAACTGGGATTTCAGCATCTATACATACGGTGTGTTCGGTTTGGACATCCTTTCATACTCTAAGATGCGTATGAGCATTATGAACCCGTCTGACGACTCTTGGACACCTGCTCTCTTGAAGGAAAGTTACAACGATATGTGGAGTCCTACCAATACTGGTGCTTCTCTCGCACGTCTGACTCGTCTTGACAATAACAAGAACGCACGCGTAAGCGACGCTTGGGTTGAGAACGGTAACTTCCTTAAGATTAGCAACATCCAGATTGGTTACACTCTGCCACGCGACATCGTTAAGAAGGTGCTCCTTCAGAATGCACGTGTTTACTTCGCAATCCAGAACCTCTGCACTATCTCTCCATACACCAAGTATGGCGATCCTGAAGTTGGTCAGGGAAGCGTTATCTACACAGGTCTCGATACTGGTCGTTACGCTACTCCTCGCACATTCCAATTTGGTGTTAATGTTACCTTCTAATTACTTTAAAATATAGAAATTCATTATGAAAAATTTAATAAAATATTTTGCATTGGCAGGTCTGGGATGCGTTGCGCTGGCTTCTTGCGACAACGAAGAATTCCTTGACGTACCACAGTATAACATTCTGGACGTAAGTGCTCAGTTTGCTGATGATGACCATGCACGCATTGGACTGAATGGTATCTATGCATTCAACAATGTAAGCCAGCAGGATAACTCCTGGGGATACAAACCAAATATGTTCACCGGTAGCCACCCGACAATGGACACCCAGTGTACTGGTTGGGACGTGAAGTTCCTCGATCAGACTTGGGACGCCCAAGTAGGCGAACTTGGTGAAGGTTGGGCTCACGCATACGCTGCTATAAACCGTGCCAACATCTATCTTGATGGTCTTAAGGACGCAGAACTCGTTAGCGATGCTGCTAAGAAGACATGTGAAGGCGAGGCTCGCGCTCTCCGCGGATATTTCTACACATGGCTCGCTACTACATTCGGTCGTGTACCAATGCTTGCAACAGGTGAGGACTTCAGTAACACACCTAACAAGGCTGCTGCTGAGACCTACGAGGAAATGTGGGACTTCATCATCGAAGACTTCACTGCTGCTGCTGAACTTCTCGACTGGACTCCTTATGGCGGACAGTATGGACGTTGCACCAAGGGTATGGCTAAGGCTTACCTTGCAGACGCTTATATGTGGAAGGCTTTCCGTTGCCCAGGGCAAGCATCTGACTGCTACAACAAGGCTAAGAAGGAGTTGAAAGACATCATTAACAGCGGTACATACAAACTCGCTACCAACTTCGCTACCAACTGGGACCCAGCAGGATTCTGGAATGAGGAGTGCATCTGGGCTATGGTTTCAGACGAAGGTAATGAGTGGAGCAGTTGGGGTGGCGACCGTACCATCACCTTCTGTAATCCTAACATGTTCAAGTGGTTCACCGCTTGTCCTGAGAATGGCGGTTGGGGTGCAGAGTACCTCTCTTGGGAGTGGTATTCTTGCTATGAGCCAGGCGATACCCGTCGTGACGCTTCTTGCGCTACTGGTGCTGTGCCAGAGGCCGACTTGGCTAAGTATGGCATTGAGAAGTCAGAGAATGTATGGGGATACAATCCATATCTGAAGGACTCTCTTGGAACCAAGGATGCTAATGGCAACGTTGTTAAGCCATTCATCAACGAACAAGGCGTTTTGGCAGGTACCAAGACTATGCAGTTCCACTTCACCAACGGTGAGTTTGCTCCTGCTATCTGGACCACTAAGATTTGGCGTAATGCATATGCTGATGGCAACTCTTGGGGCGTTCAGATGTGGTCTCCAACCATTATCTATGGCAAGCGTTATTCAAACGTTCTTCTCGACTATGCTGAGTGCTGCTTCCGTACAGGTGACGAGTCTGCAGGATGGGCTGCTATCGACGAGGTTCGTAACCGTGCATGGGGTAACTTGACCGTAGGTCAGGACTACAGTAAGTATTTTGCTCATTTCAATCAAGTATATCAAGGAAATGGCAAGTCATTTACTATGACTGAATATCCTATTGGTGTGCTGACATCTACTGTTACTGTTCCTTCTGCAAAGGATTATTATACAGCCCTTCAGGCTAAGCCAAACCGCGTAGGTTACAAGCATACATCTGAGGTTTGGAAGGTTGCTGTAAACGAGGAGCGTCGTAAGGAGTTCAACTCTGAGTGGTGTCTCTGCCCAGATATGATCAAGTCTGGTTATATCGAGGATCACATCAACTACAACTATCCAAAGGATGACGGTGGTTCTGACTATGCTAACTATCCTTGGACAAAGCGTTCATTCGACTTCGATATCCTCAAGATGGATATGCCTATCCCGGCTGACGAGTTGATGAAGAACACTCTCCTTGAGCAGAATCCTGCTTATCGTGGAAATAATTAATCTATCTTCTCTTATACTAAGCGCAGTGCCCAAAGCACTGCGCTTTTTTCTTTTCCAAAGCAGGTAAAGTTAGAACAACTTACAAGACTGCACGCAATTATTTTGGCAATGGGGTCTAATTGTATACACTTCCCTAAATTAAATATACCATACCGTAGTCGTCACGTTTCTATTTGAAAAGTTTGGATAATAAGCAGAAAGTTTGTAACTTTGCCGTTGATAATTACCTTAAATAGACAAGACATTTCTGCATAATGAAACAGAAGAAAAGTATGACAGCTTATTGGAAGGTGGCTGCTTGGGTCGCCTTTGCCGTTGCCTCGTTTCTTTATTGGTGTTATGTCAGTCCCTCGCTGCTCATCGACCGTGAACAGACAGTGCTGTTCTTGTTCAACAATGACTATTTCCTACAGCGCATAGTGGTGCCTGGAGGCTTGGCTCGTTTTCTCGGAGACTTTGTTACTCAGTTTTTTTGCAAGCCTAACACGGGTGCTTGTGCATTTGTTGTACTGCTACTTCTCGTTCAGGGGCTTACATTTCTCGTTCTCCGTAAGCACGGCACGGGCAGGACATTCAAGTCATTCCTGATTTCCTTTGTTCCCTCTGCAATAATGTGGTTTATGGCCACGCGCCCTTCGGTGACGATGACTCTCATCGTAGCAATTACCCTTGCCATTGTCGCAATTGCTCTGATGCCACAAATGGTGGTGCCGTCATTGGTTTATTCAGTCTTTATGGTGCCTTTGTGCTACTGGTTTGCAGGACCAGCCACTTGGCTTTTCATCGCTTATGCTTTGATTTGTTGGTTTTATCGAATGTCATCACATTTACGTGCTCTGGCATGTGGGGCGGGTATTTCTTTGCTTATGCTCTTTTGCATTCTTTGCAGTTCTTACTATGTTTCTTATCCCACATCAAGGTTGATGAGTGGTATCGACTACTACTATAGCGAGCCTTACACACCTCATTTCCTCCGCATTATGAACGTGAGCGACAATATGCTGATTAACGGCTACGTCAACTCCTCTCAGCGCAATGCCTTCGAGGCTATGGAACTGATTCCAAACCACAACAAGAGTGCTCGTGCGCTGATACGACTTGTCGATACCAGTATTGCTACAGAACAGTATGAACTTGCATTGAAATACATCTCTATACTTGACGAAACTCTCTTTTATAGGAAAAAGGCGCAACAAATGAGACGTTTTGCTGAGAATCCCCAATTGATAAAGGGTACCAACTATGAGAAACTGAACAAACACTATAAAGCCACTAAAGATGAGTTCTTTATGTAAATACCCCCTCTGGCTGCTCCTTATTGCGGCTCTATGCCTCGTGGCATGCACCTCAAAGCCACACGATGTGTCGAAGACAGATGCCATTCCCGACATCTATCCTGACTACGTTGGTGTAACGGTGCCTGTGGGTATTGCGCCTCTCAACTTTGCAATGACCGACGACTCTTTCTCCACCATCGATGTTGTAGTAAAGGACAGCAAAGGCAACGCAATCAACGCCAATGGTGCATACGCCGACTTCGATATAGACGAGTGGCACACGTTGCTGGAGCAGAATAAGGGAGGGCAACTGACAGTAACGGTATGTGCAGAAAAGAACGGCGCATGGACACAGTTTCGTGACTTCCAGATTATGGTTAGTCCCTACGTTCTCGAAGAGTGGGGTGTTACTTATCGTCGCATAGCACCAGGATACGAGTCGTACAGCGACATGGGCATATACCAGCGCGAACTGTCCTCTTTCAGAGAGAGTGTCATCTTGGAGAATACACATGTCGGCGGCATGTGCATCAATTGTCACACGCCCAACCGCACAAATCCCGACCAGTATGTGTTCCATGCGCGTGGCGAGCACGGGGCAACGATAATCCACCGCGATGGCAAGGAAGTGCTTCTGCAGGCGAAGAACGAAGTGCTTGGTGGTTCGATGGTATATCCCTACTGGCATCCCAATGGCCGTTACTGCGCCTTCTCCACCAATAAGACATCGCAGATGTTCCACATGGCTAGCAATAAGCGCATCGAAGTTTACGACTCCTCATCGGATGTCTTCGTATATGATACACAGACAAACCAGACGCTGAGCGACACTCTGATAATGAAAAAATATTGGGCTGAGAACTGTCCGGTGTTCTCGCCCGACGGCAAGTGGCTCTACTTCATTACAGCCAAGCGTCAAGTATATCCAACCGACTACGACAAGGAACGCTATGACCTCTGCCGTGTGGCGTTTGACGAAAAGACAGGTAAGATAGGCGAGACTGTTGACACTCTCGTTCGTGCCTCACAGGAGGAAAAGAGCGTTACATGGCCACGCCCCTCGTATGATAGTAAATATATAATGTACACGCGAGCAAACTATGGATATTTCTCTATATGGCATGAGGAGAGCGACCTGTGGATGCTCGACCTTGAGACTGGCGAGACGCGAAGCATCGATGAAGTGAACAGCAAGCGTGCCGAGAGTTTCCACAACTGGAGTGCCAACAGCCACTGGTTCCTCTTCACCAGTCGTCGCGACGATGGTCTCTATACCCGTATCTACTTCTCCTGCCTGGATGAGAATGGTAAGGCCACCAAGCCTTTCCTATTACCACAGCACAACCCCAAGCAGTATTATCGCCGGTTGCTCTATTCGTATAACACTCCAGACTTTGCCACACGCCCCTTGGACCTCGATTCCCGTGATATGAGCAGGAGAATCGAGAGTGAGGAACGTGTAAGTACTAAATAAACTTCGAGTTATATATATACTACGAATTACGCGAATTGAACGAATCTTAAAATGACAATCCGTGTAATTCGTAGTAATAATCCTATTATCGGATGACGGTTTTGCGTCCGTTGATGATGTAAATGCCTGGCTTCAGACCATCCGTTGTATTGCTTTCTGATATCATTGCAACAGAAGAAGGTCCGTTCATCTGGGGTTCAGACGTTGGTTGTACTTGCCGCGTAATGAACGGTTGGTGGAGTTCTACTTATGCAGACAACGTACCACTTTCAGAAGGTCTGTGGGAACTTCCTATCACCGATGCTATTGCAGCTGATTGTGCTCAAGGTGGTAGCGGTAAAGACTTGGACATCCTGATGACACGTGGTTCTATTACAGTTAAGTCTGTTTACTATGAGGAGTAATCATTCCTTATCAGTATAATTAACATTAGGCTGGCTCATTTAATTGAGTCAGCCTTTTTTGTGGAAACCCCTCTCCCGACCTCCCTCGAGGGGGAGGGGAGTAAAGTAAAGGTTATTGGTTCTTTTAGTCGGCTGACGCCTTTATAAAAGCGGCAAAGCCGAGCGATTGGTTAAGGGTTATTGGTTATTGAAGCCCCACCCAGCCTCCCCGAGGGGGAGGGGCCTTTAAACCTCATGACCTTATGAGTTTAAAACCTGGCACTTTGTCATTATCCAAATCGGATAATCTTTTTTGGATAATTGTTTACTCATCAGCAGGGCATCTATGAGGTTTACGACGAGTGGCTAAGGAAAGGATAATGCCCCTATGAGGGGAGCCGAGATGGGGTATAAAAGTATATAATGGCACTGTTTTATGTAAATATGCAATCAACAGATGTCGAATTTATTTCATCTTGACAAAAAAAAGAAATAAATTCTTTGTATTGCCCTCTACTTTTCGTAAATTTGCATCGATATAGAGTACAGTTTCATCTATCTATGGAAAAGAACTACCTAAACAAAGTATCCAAGGATAAAAAAACTTAAATATCACACATTAGTGATTCACAAGTTTGTGAAACTTTGATAAAATTCATATCTTTGCGTTCAAAATGAGTAAGTTATGGAGAAAAGTTTTGTATATGGAATAGCTGTCACAGACTACAATTTTACTGGTAGAATTGAGGAAACACGTCGTCTGAAAGCCAACTTCGAAGGCGGAGTTAATTCTATATTGATTTCTCCTAGACGATGGGGGAAAACATCGTTGGTTGACCATGTTTGTCAACAACTGGCCAGTAGTGATGTTATTACGGTACGCTTGGATATATTTGGATGCAAGTCGGAATATGAATTTTATAACGCCTTGGCCGTGGCTGTGTTGAAGCAAACAGCATCTAAGATTCAGCTATGGATGGATGAAGCTCGCGGCTTTCTGGCTCGTCTTACTCCCAAAATTGGTATTCCTGTTGACCCTATGTCTGAAATTAGTGTTTCTTTAGGCATAACTCCTGAAACGCATTCTCCAGAGGAGATACTTAATGTTGTAGAAATCATTGCCCAAAAGAAGAAACGCCATGTTGTGGTATGCATAGATGAGTTTCAGCAAATAGGTGAATTTGAGAATACAAAGGAAGTCCAGGCCAGACTTCGTTCGGTTTGGCAACACCATCACTACACATCGTATTGCTTGTATGGCAGTAAACGGCATATGATGAGTGATATATTTCTGAATCGCAGTATGCCTTTCTATCAGTTTGGTGACTTGCTTTGGTTACAGAAAATACCAACTAACGATTGGATTGACTATATCATAAGTCATTTTGAGGCGGCAGGTAAGCATATTTCTGAGCAAATGGTAGCGCGGATATGCGAGACTGTAGATAACTATCCGTCGTACGTACAGCACCTCTCTTCAATACTTCTCAACCTTCTGCCTCAAGGCGGTACCGTAACTGAAGATATGATGCCGCAGGCAGTGGCAGAATTGATAAGTACTAATGAGGCTCTGTATATGCAACAGATAGAGCCATTGTCCAGTTATCAGATGAATATGCTTAGGGCTATCGTTTCTGGTGTACACTCTGGGTTTAATGAAAAACGTGTCCGCTCTCAGTTCGATTTGGGGGCTCCCTCAAACATTGTACGCTTGCGTAAAGCACTTATTGAACGCGATCTGATATATTCAGAACTACGCCAACTCAATGTTACGGATCCTGTTTTTGCATTGTGGTTTAGGAAAAGATTTATATAGGTTTCATATTATTCTGAGCATGATTAATAACAACAAAGTATCTAAGATCATTCTCTATGTGAGCCTATTGGCTTTCATGGCATTTACCGTATATATACTATATATCAACCAGGAGGTACTCTATACTGCGCACGACCGCTCAGAATTTCTCTACGGAGAACAGTTCTTCCACAACCTTATGTCAAAGCCTTTTGGCTTGATACAGTATGTTGGCGCCTGGCTCACACAGCTCTTCTATCATCCTGTCTTGGGTGCTGGAGTGCTTGTGGCTATTTGGATGCTTATCTTCTTTGTGGGTGCTAAGGCATTCCGGTTACAGGGAAGCGCCTCCGCTTTGATGCTCTTGCCTGTTGCCTGTCTGCTCACGTCGATTGTCGATTTGGGCTATTGGGTTTATATCTCCCAGATTAGAGGTTATTGGTTCTCGCAGTCGGTAGGTTATCTGGTTATGCTGCTACTCTTATGGGCAGCCCGCAGCACCCCGCGTAAATGGCATCTTCTATGGTATGTGCTGGGCTTTTGCATCTATCCAATATTAGGATGGTTTGCCTTGCTTTTCATGCTTTGTCTGGTGTTTGCCGAGAAACTGACGTGGCGCGAACTTATAGGCATTGTCTTGCTTGTCTTTACCGCCAGCATCTGGCATACCCAGCTCTATTCGAATCAAAATTTCAGCGATGTCATGCTGGCAGGACTGCCTCGCTTCGCAACAACAATCGACAGCACAGAACGCCTTACAATCCCGTTTTGGGTGCTTGGTGGCGCTTCTTTGCTCTTTGCGTTGTTTAGGCGTTTGGCGGATTTGTCGTTTGGTCGTTTGGTTGTGCCAGTGGTTTGTGTTGTTGCTGGTATTGTCTTTACTTGTTCGTTCATGTTCCGCGACCAGAACTATATCGACGAGATGCGCATGGTGCGCCACGCTTCTAGCAACAACTGGAAGGAAGTCCTAAGTATAGTAGAAGAGAACAAGAAGCCAACCT
>JAEEGL016139705.1_pt1 | contig 12379 bp, 13 predicted proteins | sample 9134231 | NCBI WGS metagenome assembly JAEEGL01 (sample SAMN16246548, study PRJNA631951) | gut metagenome | biome: gut microbiome; feature: rumen; material: fiber-attached | host: Bos | place: Iran: Karaj | collected 2018-10 | reverse complement strand
TCGCCGCTTCATTTATGGTAATTTTTGAACAGTCTTTTCGATTGCACTTCAGTTCACCCAACTCCTCCAACGCTCCTGCGACAAACCGATCGACCGTTCCAAAATTGTCAGGTGCAGCAAGCGCCAGCAACCCGCTGATACCCGCAATCCGAATACCACTCTTTGCAAAAGCATCATCCAAAAGCTTAAAGCTATCACGGAAGAATTCTTCATTCAGATTATCGGGTGTAGAATTGTCCGTAGAATACTCCAATAGCATGTTTCTAACTTGCTTTATCTTCTCTTCGTCCCATTGCTGAATCTTATCTTGCTTGGTTTTATGAAATATTCCTGAATATTTCCACGGAATATATTCGTAAACAAGGAAATCCCTAAAATCATCCTTTATTCTTTTCCTAACATATCTAGAATCACTAAGCATGCACTCAAGGCATCTTTTACTTCGTACAGTTCGAATATCCCAATAATGTTTTTTAGCTGAACGCCATTCCTCCAAATCATTACTTTTCCAAAGTTCCTTCAGCCCCTTGTACTCAACAGTCTTCTGTTTCAAACTCACTCAAAGTTCACGCTCCTTCCTCATCAAAAGAAACTATCGCGTCAACTACACTACTTTCCCCTCTTCACTTCCTCCAAACCATTCTATTAACAACCCCCACATAACTCTGAATAAGCTTTATGACCTTTGCGCTAACATTACCATCCGTATAAGCAGGAACATCTGCCGGATCATCTCCGTTCGCATGCATAGATACAGCCAGATCAACCGCCTGCAGAACTTGTTCGGTTGTAATGCTTCCGATGGTAAACACGCCTTTGTCCATAGCCTCAGGGCGCTCGGTTGATGTTCGGATCGATACAGCAGGGAACTTGAAATATGCCCCTTCCTCAGGGACTGTACCACTGTCAGATACAACGCAAAACGCATTTTGCTGAAGCTTATTATAATCAAAGAAACCCAAGGGCTTATGCTGTATCACGCGCTTATCAAAAACAAAATTGCGTGCCTCAATATACTTTTTACTTCTCGGATGGCACGAATACAGTATTGGCATATTATAATTCTCTGCCATCGCATTAACCGCATTCATAAGACTAAAGAAATTGCTCTCATTATCAATATTCTCTTCTCTGTGTGCGGACAAAAGAATATACTTGCCGGCTTCCAGTCCCAGCTCATCAAGGATATTGCTTGCTGCTATACGCTCTTTGTATTCATCCAAGACCTCTGCCACGGGAGATCCAACAACATAAGTATATTCGGGTTTTACACCTGTATCGAGAATATATCTTCTTGCATGCTCAGAATAGCAAAGATTAATATCGCTGGTAACGTCCACAATTCGCCTGATCACCTCTTCAGGGAGATTCTCATCCTTACAGCGGTTTCCTGCCTCCATATGAAATACCGGAATCTTTAATCTTTTAGCCGATATTACGCATAAACAAGAATTGGTATCCCCCAACACGATTAATGCATCAGGTTTAACCTTATCCATCAGCTCGTATGATTTGGACAATACGTTGCCCATAGTCTGTCCCAGATTCTCTCCCACAACACCGAGATAATAATCCGGTTCGCGGAGTCCCAAATCTTCAAAGAATACTTTATTCAATTCATAATCATAATTCTGACCTGTGTGTACTAGAACCTGCTCAAAATACTTATCTGCTTTCTTGATTATAGCGGACATTTTTATGATTTCCGGTCTGGTTCCAACGATAGTCATTAATTTCAGCTTTCTAGTTTCCATGGGGCATTCTCCTGTGTCATAACTCGTAATGCGGGTATAAATCCTTATGATTTCTCATCCATTCAGCCAGTTCTGCTACCATCTGCTCATAATCCGGAATCTTATAATCAAAGTCCCATCGTGTACGTTTCAGAGACTTATCAGCAGTCATTTTATCAACCGGAATAATAGTAACCTTTTCTTTACGTATGTATTTGTTGAATAAACCGAGAAGATCACATTTCGAAATACTGGTATCCGACACAGTATTATATAATCCATGTGCCTTTTCTTTTGCGGCAGCTTCCATTGTTTTTGCCAGTTGAAGTGTTGTCTGTCCGGTCCACATCGCACCGGTGTATCCGGTCACTTCGCCATGCTGCTGCATAAACCAATTCAACAACCCAATTCCATTCTTGTTAATATCCGGCCCAACAATAGAATTCCTCAATGTTATGTTTTTATCATCATTTAGTTCCCCAAGCGCTTTAGATCTGTCATAGAACGTCTCCCCATCACACAAATCATCCTCAGTGTATTGTCCGCGCTTTCCGCTGAAAACACAGTCGGTACTCATATGAATAATCTGGGTATCGGTTCCTTCCGTTAATTGCGCAAGCTGATGAGGAAAATATGCATTTAAATATGCGGCTCCTGCTTTATTATTCTCCGCAAATTGATTCAACAAGCCTATGCAATTAATTACACTATCATACTTATTAACTCCAATAAGGTCTTTTACAAACTTCGCATCTGTGGCATCTCCAACAACAGAATCAATAATGCTAGAAGGATGTCGATCAAAACCAAAAACATCATGTCCCTGTTCCTTTAAATACAGGCTGATCGTATGCCCGGCCATTCCGTTACATCCAAGTATTAAAAATCTCACGCCTCTACCTCAATTCCAAGTTTTTAACTGTTCACGAACGTAATCCGTGGTAAGAAGTTTCTTTACCGTTCCTTCCACATCTAATCTGACAGTGTTGTGGCTGGTATATGCTTCCTCAATTTGCCTTTGTACTTCTCCTTTAATGAAGTACTTATCATAATTCAGGTCCCTATTATCCGCTGAAACTCTAAAATAGTTACCCATATCCTCGCAGCGCAAACGCTCTTCTGTTGTTAAAAGAGTCTCAAAAAGCTTCTCTCCATGCCTCGTGCCAATTATTCTTGTACCAGTATCTCCGAATAATCTCTGTACAGCTTCCGCAAGATCTCCTATCGTAGAAGCATCTGCTTTCTGTACAAACAGATCTCCCGGATTAGCATGCTCAAACGCGAACTGAACCAGATCAACCGCTTCATCAAGATTCATGAGAAACCTTGTCATTTCAGGATTAGTTATAGTAATAGGGTTGCCTGCTTTAATCTGATCTATAAAAAGTGGAATAACCGATCCCCTTGAGCACATAACATTTCCATATCTCGTACAGCAGATAACTGTATCTCCGCGTTCAGCAGCAACTCGTGCATTAGCAGTAATAACATGCTCCATCATCGCTTTAGATATACCCATTGCGTTAATGGGATATGCAGCTTTATCTGTTGAAAGGCAAACAACACGCTTTACCTTGGCTTCGATAGCTGCATGAAGCATATTATCAGTTCCTTCCACGTTAGTCTTTACAGCTTGCATCGGGAAGAACTCACACGAAGGGACCTGTTTCAGTGCAGCCGCATGAAAAATATAATCAACGCCTAGCATAGCATCAGCAATGGAACGAGGATCTCTAACATCACCTATATAAAACTTAACCTTTGATGCATAATCCGGATACTTAGCCTGCAATTCATGGCGCATATCATCCTGTTTCTTCTCATCACGGGAAAAAATACGTATTTGGCCAATATCTGTAGTCAGAAAGTGTTTAAGCACAGTGTGCCCAAAAGAGCCCGTCCCTCCGGTTATAAGCAATGTTGTATCTTTAAAACAACTCATTTTTATTCTATCCTTCCGTATTTTTCTATTGTTTCAATCAGTTTACATTTATTGCTTTGCTCAATTAATGGTGTCAAGCCCAACTATAATCTTTCCTTTGCAATAATCACTACTCCAAGTATAATCACGCAAACTCCGACAATTTTTCAAATACCTATAGTTTCTTTCAAAAAACGTGTGAAATGATAAGTGTCCAAATGTAAGTCAACGATCCCTGCGGTACCACGAATGAAAACGGATATAACTGCAACAGATAAAATTCTGCAGTGCAGACGCCACATAAAGAAATCCGCCAATATATAATGATGGCTGACAAGCAAGTGTTTTGGGGGATAATCCTTCATTCGTCGCTTTCTTCAAGAATAAACTGCCAAATGAAGCTAGCATACCCATGCCCAATACAGCAGCTACACAAATTAACAATGTCATTATGAGGATTCACGCTCCCCTCCGGCAAGTATAATAACACCTACCATTATAACTCCAATGCCAACAACTTTGAGAATTGTAATTGGTTCCTAAAAAATGGCTCACAGTACTACCGAGAAAACATAGTTGCTACTGTTGATCGGTTGAAGAACCGATAAACTGCCAAATCGTTATGCTGCCAGCATAATCATAGCGCCAAGACCATAAATAGCAAAACCAGCAGCCATCGGTAAAACCCCTTCGTAGCACTTCCACACAAACTGCCCCATACACATCATATTTAATTCTCAACTATTTCTAATCTCTTTCTCCAAACCATCCTATTAGCAATCCACACATTGCTCTGAATAATCTTTATCACCTTAGCGCCTACATCGTTATCAACGTAAGCGTGATCATTTACAGCATCAACGCCATTAACATGCATACTACAAACAATTTATTAACCGTTAACCCCAAAATGTCTTTAAAACGAATATACTACAGGCATACTATACTGCCAAGGCTTCCATCCTCAGACCATTCAACAGCATTCTCATAATCCTCGTTTGTGTCAAACTCAATCCATCCATTGCTAAAATGAACTGCTTTAACATCTCTACCAGATTCAATGACCGCATTTAAAAGATCCGTCATATATGCCTTCCGAACTGGTTTGCCAGATTGTTGCCAAGCCTTATTCTCGAAATCTTTATATGCTTCTTCCATAGTCTTTACAATAAACGCAAGTCCGTCTCTCGTAAACTTAAGAAGTCCAATGTATCTAGCATCAATCAAGTTCAAATCTGGATTTTCTAACCCCAATTCTGTTATGTTATCAGAATCGTCAATACTAAGGCTTTCTGTATCATAATCTATTCTGCCATATCTTTTCTGCCAATATACTCTCCAGTTATCGTCAACGGCACATGCAAAATCAGCTTCGCTTTCCATCATGGCCTTCAACATATGTTCCTCAAAGAGTATATCCGAATAACTAACTATGATATCGTCATCAAACTCTCTTTTAGCTGCCATTAATGATTCTACCATATTTGTGGATTCATATTTCTCATTTATATAATACTTTACACCTTTGTAATTTATCTTATCAGCGGCGAAACCTCTTACAATAATAATATCATCTATCCCCGCATTTTTATATGTCTCAATTTGTCTCTCGATTATTGTCTTCCCCATAAAAGATAGCATTCCTTTGGGTAGATTCTCTGTATACTTCTTAAGTCTTGTTCCCTGTCCTGCTGCTAATATTATTGCCTTCATTTCTTTATACCTCCAAATAATTCTCTAACCATATTTATATCATAATCTCTGAAAGGCGCTTCCCTCTCGGGATGCCACATCGTTCCTATTATAGGTAGCTTACTATGCTTTATTTTTTCAATCACACCATCAAAAGCCGTCATCGTGACTTCTAATTCATCTGATGTTAGTTTAACACACCCTTGATTATGATAGCTGTTTACTTCAGCACTACTCTCATAACCATATACATCATGAATAACAGCAACATGACCTGCTATATTTTCCAATTTATTACCATAGTAGTCTAATATAGATTGCATTCCTCTGCAAAAGCCGTAAACTGGAATATGATTTTGAATTGCTAATTCTATCAATTTATTATCTGTATCATCCCGTTCAGGTGCATTTCCACCATACTTCACAAGACTATTCCCGCCAGTAAGAATGATACCAACAGGATTAATAGCAATTACCAATTGCTCGGCTATCTCTGGATTATTGGGCACAGGCAAAGGCAAATAGCCACACGCCAATATAAATTCACTAATCCGTTGATCAGCACAATCACGTCGTTCATTATAAGATTCAATAATCTCTACTCGTTGTGTAAAAAAAACAATTTTTCTCATCTTTCCTCCGCCATCTAGCATTCATCAGTGCCATTTGTTTTAGCACCAGATGTATTATAATTATTTATATATACAATTTTGTTTTGTCTCGGCATAATTAATTCTCAAATAGACCTTTTTAATCTCTATTACAGTTTAAGTAGCCCTTTCTCGTGTCGTGAACCGCCACCTATGATGTTGGAATTAGCCATATCGCTAATGAATGATATTCTCAAATTCTTATAAGTCCGAAGGAAATCTTCACCACCAAATTCACTATATATAGCTTTGCCCTTCTATTAAACTAATTGATGCGATGTACTTATAATAAATAACCTTTTCCCTCCAAGTATTTTATAATTTTCTCTACACATTCTTCTACTGTCTCGGTTTCCGTGTTAACTACAATATCGCTATTTGTTGGAATCTCATAGGCTTCATCAGACCCATTTAAGTTCTTCATTTCACCTTTTCTTATTTTTTCATAGTACCCTTTAACGTCTCTTCTTGAGCACTCTTCTACAGAGCATTTTACATATACCTCAATATAGGAATCCGGAAAATTATTTTTCACTTGAGTCCGCATTGCCTGATATCCACCGACCTGCGCCAAAATAACATTAATATTATTTCTTGTCAAATAACTGCATACTACACAAACAGTTTTATTGTTTCGCATACGCTCTTCGTAAGTATATCCAAAGATTCCGTCCAACTCATCACGTATTACATCCCCATCAATAAACTGAAGATTCTTCATCCCACGATTCTTTAGTTCTTCTGTCAGTTTCGTCGCTATTGTGGTTTTACCACTGCCACTAATTCCAACCATATACATCATAAAAGGCTTCATTTTTTCCTCCCTATTGTTATTCAATTCTTATAACTTGACACTTTAAACAATCTAGTTCTATTGTCTGCCATTTGCTCCACTCGTTGAATCTACTTTCACCAACTCCAATTACTGCTGGAATACCGAGCTCGGCACATCGTATTGCCATATGGCTATTTGCACCACCAAACTGTGTTATCAATCCTGCTATATTCTTTGTAAACACAAAGTCGTATCCTGGGTCTGCAGACTGAATAAACACAATATGAGCATTCATATTTTCTGTATCTTCAGTATTCTCATTCAAGATTCTAGTATTAGCGGTTACGTTTTTTTGAGTAATAAAATTAGGCTCTTCATCCAATAAATAGAATGCATACACGCTCTCTGGCTTGACAATAATACTTGGCAACTTAATCTGCATTTCTCGTTCATATTTATTTTTATTATCTTTAATATTCTGCTCAAATAAATCTCCTGGGTTTCCTGTAAACAGATCCGCATATAATTGTTTAATAATTGATATATCTATAAAAGACATATCTTCTCGGGAAATATCAAATCGCTTGCCGAGCTGTTCAACTAATCTAAGAATCTCGCTTACCGATTTTGAAAAAACAAATTTCAACTGTTCGCGACCTTCAATCGATTGCCGGATGAAGGAAAGAAGATCATTTGTATTAATTAACAAACCATTCTCATCAAGTTGCTGCTGAATACGGTTTTTCTGTTCGTCTGTAAACAAAAAAACTGTTTCTTCAAAACTATTCAAGTCGGCCTCTGAAGTCTTTTCAGAAAAATACTCATCAAACGCTTCATCGTAGCGCTTTGACATAATATCATAAGTCCCTGGGCGGATATGACCATAAGTTTTTAAAAAACTCTCCTTACTTAATATCCCACTGTAATATTTTTGCAAATCGCGACTCATTTGCTTATTAACTGTATTTAATGAATTCATATAAGCATCACACTCATCTTGTGTGATAATCCCTGTATCCACAAATGATTTTAAAAACTGTACAGCTATAAATCCAGCTCGAGCCACTCCTGCAAATGGAAGAGTACCATATTCCTTACATTCCTCAATCAACCAGTATATACGATCTACCAATGAGATGTCCGCTTCTTCTATCAGCTTATAGTTTATTTCCAGTTTTTTTATCTTTTCTATATCGGTCTTATACAACCCGTTGTCAGGATTAATAATCCGATTTGTCAAATCCAACAAAGCATACTCAATCCGCTTTACTTCATTCTCATTAAATCCATGCTTCCTCAGTTCTCTCAACTTATCAGGCACCCCCAGATAATAACATGAGTATACGATTTCAAATTCAATCTTATCATGGTATTTCGGATATGTGGCTAAAGTATCGATATAATAATTTGCTAATTTTTCGGCAATACTGTCATTAAGACTTGACGGAATAAATGAATTAAAAGTAACTCTAGTATCTATATATGGAATACCACAGAACGAAATCATCAGAGGATGCATAGTTAAATCTCTATAACCATAATTCCTTCTCTGATGTGCCCAGATAGAATCTGTTATGAGTTCCTTATATAAGGAAATTGCCAACTTTTTGGGGCGAATTCCCAATATCTCCGCAGGGTTCCAGTCTGGCATAACACCAAAACAGGTAGTGTTTCCCAGAAGGAATGGATGTGGTGCAGAGAGTTTCTGTGTCTTCTTATATATACGTTTAAGTGCAGGACCAATATCAAGTGTAGCCTTCACGGCTTTTCTTCCTTTAGCTATAGGGCGACACTGTAAAATATATATGGTATGCAATCTGTCTATTGCAAACTCTATATCAACTGCATCGTTGCTCAAATACTTTTCTATCACCTTCACAGAATCAATAAGTTTTTTCATATCCGCATCAGTTATCTCATACGGGTTGCGTTTGTAGCTTACAAACGTTCGCAAAGCATTTGACTCACCACTCGTGACAGCCGTCGTGTCAGAGCCCTCATGATAGTTTACTACGTAATATTCTGCGTTTGTATCAATATCTCTTGTGAAGATAACTCCTGATTTTATCACTGAGTCCAACATTGGTTGTACGAGAATCTCTTCAGATACATTGCTCTCTCCGATTTTCCCTCTACCATAAGATTCATAAACCTTAATCAATGCATCTTCAACTTTACCGTAATTAGGTTCCACATTAAGGACAGATACAAACTTTCCAGCATTAGAGTATTCGCTTGTATCTTCATTCATTGAGGATGAACGAATTATGAGATTATGCCCATTTGCAAAATCTACAACATCAGTCACAACCTGCTCCCTGTTATTGAACATATCTACACTATTTACTATATAAACTGGGAGTATATTGATATCTGGTATATTTTTTTTTAAATCTATAAGCATTTGTGCTTTTGTTGCATTCATAATAGAGTTGTTATTAAATCCTTTCTGTATATTTTATCTATCTCCATGCCCAACCTCACATTCGGTTTTACCGCCTCTCCATGATAGTCAGAGCCACATCCCGTTTTTAAACTATATCGCTCCATCAGGGCAATATATTGCCTTTTCTGAGTATCTGTATGTCGGCTATAGAAGCATTCTATTCCATCTAGACCAACTTCTACTAACCTTCCAACTAGTTCTCCAATATCACTATTCTTATAAATACCAGGATGAGCGAGAACAGCAAATCCTCCAGCACGGTGAATTAAGTTAATTGCTGTAAATGGACTCGGCTTCTCTCTGTCAGTAGCAATTATAAACTCAGGTGTATCAAGATACATATCAAATGCTGCTTTGCTATCCTCTACAATTCCATGTTCAACCAAATATCGAGCAAAATGAGGTCTGCCTAAGCTTCCATGACCAGCATACGATTTCACTTTATTTAAATCAATATCAATGCCCAATATCTCAAAATACTGCTTCATTGATTCTCCACGGTTTTCTCTCTCCAAACGCCAAATATTGCAAGCATCGTACAACTCCTGACTACTTCTATTAATACCATATCCCAGAATGTGGATTTCTTCCTTATCCTGACAACTAATCTCTATGCCTGGGATGAAACAAATGCCTAATGCCTCTGCCCTTTTCATCCCCTCATCTAATCCAGACATTGTGTCATGGTCAGTAATGGCAAGTGTCTCTAATCCAGCGCTAGAGGCCATTTCAATAAGCTGACTCGGAGTATACTGACCATCAGATGCATTGCTATGCACATGTAAGTCTAATAGAATACCTTTATTGATCTTCTCCATATTTATTCTCACATTTCCTTGAGACATCTCGTATTCTTTCTATTCCTTCCAAAATGAAAATAAAAAGCAACGCAAACATCATTGATGTAATTAGGACAAGAATAAAAACCGTTCCATTATCACTTATATCCTTAAAAACGTCTAAAATAGGCATTGTACTAATCCAAAACCATACATATGGGTGTATATAATATATAATCTCCGAAAAATGTTTACAATAATATGAATGTCTGGAATCTGTTGAAAAAAACTTGGAATTCTTAAGGCACCATATAAAAAAACAACTTATAAAATACAGTGGCGACACATAGTTTCCATTGTATTTGCTTGTATGACCCATAATGATAATTATATTCTCGATTAGATATACAATAGTTGCAGTAAGTAAAATGCACTTTGATTGCGTAATCGTAACCTTGTTAATAAAATCTTTCTTATATGCAAAATATGCTCCCATCAAGAAAAATGGTAATGACAATAGAATAACCCTATTTGACAACCCCATTAAGCTATTAAAGCTCAACTGAATCTTCCCTTGCAACTTCTCCCACGGAGTAAAAATGTTAATATAATTTGTTCTTAATTGAGAATATATTGCAATCGGTATTATAGTCGCAAACAAATACTTTTCCTTTTTCAGGACAACAAAAATAAATAATAGAAACGCATCAAAAGAAATGGCTACCAAATACCATAAATGTCCATTTAAACATCGTTCAACAAAGATAGTATAAAACTTAATTGTGAGGTATCCGTCGAATTTTACCTGTAAGTATAGATTCGTTGTAAAATACAGTAGCGATAAAGCAATATATGTAATCATCAACTTTTTTATATATATATAGCAGTATACTTTATCATTAATCACCCTCTCATAGAAATAATATCCTGCCACAACACAAAAAAAAGGAACAGCAAGCGTATATATTCGCGAAGCAATATAGTTTAATCCCCCCGTAAACGGATTAATATGAATGCATACGACACAAATCGAAAAGAATAAACGCATTATATCAATTGTTATATTTCTTTCCTTTACTTTCACCATCACTTCTTCTATGCCTCGTAAATAAATTCTTGTAGCCCTGTTTGAATCTTATCAATTTCTTTAAAATACTCCGTATATTTTGCGTCTTTTTCCCATATTCTATAGTTTTGCATAGATTTTTCCGCGCAAAACCATTTCCCTTTAAAAATATGTTTATCACTAGATATCTCACAAAAATCAAGTATTCTTTCAACGGAATCCTCTGGAGCGAAAAGAATATCTTCATATCTAATAAACATCATTTTTTTTGCATTTTGTTTAGGCAAAACATGAGACTGGCGATACCATTCAATGAATAAATCTGCATTCTTTTTGATTTTAGAATCATATCCTACTAATGCTTCTCGTTTAATAAGATTAATAAAAACATCCCTCGGATCTCTGTCAACAACAATAACACAATTATTTTCAAAGTATCTATCTGCATACCAGCTTTTTTTTACCGGAATAGCTTGATCTAATGCAATATTAACTGCTTCATCAGTGACAGCGTTAAACACACTCTCTAAAAATAACTTTGCTTGGTTTACGAAATACTCCTCACTTCCTTTGGGTAGATACATATCTGTTTCATATTGATAGTTGCATATACCAATTTTATACTTTATTCTGTCTTTAAAATACTGTTGACGATCTTTAAGATTCTCCAAACCTCCCCAATAACCTTTGTACTTAACCCACGTAATACTCTCAATGAAAGCATCCGAATACTCCTTTAGTTTCCCTTTAAATAAAACGTCATAGCTACAGCCTGGCCCTTTTAACCCCCCACCTTTTCTTGCGTAAAAATCTATCATTTGTTTAAACTTTTTGATTGCATAATCTACATTTAGAAGATCTGTCATTTGATTTATTTCTTGATCAAGATCAATTAAACCATCAGGGTCCTTAATAATCCTAAATTCAAAATCGGGTGCAAAAACCCCTTCACATTCCTTTAATATGTCTAAAACCACTCCGCTTCCAGTCCATCCGTACCCATTTACTAAAATAAATTTATGCATTCTCTCACCTTATTAAAAATATTAATCTAGTTTTTTATCTTTCTCAATAACATATCCCTATTTTTTATTACATAGTATAAACCTGAAACAAAAATAAAAGTGAAAGCCACATATCTAAATACTGGCCTATTTATTGTTGATACAATCAAAATGTTTATCCCCAGCAAAGCAACTACTGACGAAATCACGAATGCTTTATTGAATAAATAATTTGAATCGAGCCTTTGCGCAAACCAATAATGGATTACAAAAAGGATTATTTTTGAAATAGATGTTGCATATGCCGCCCCAT
>JAEEGL015950684.1_pt1 | contig 12379 bp, 11 predicted proteins | sample 9134231 | NCBI WGS metagenome assembly JAEEGL01 (sample SAMN16246548, study PRJNA631951) | gut metagenome | biome: gut microbiome; feature: rumen; material: fiber-attached | host: Bos | place: Iran: Karaj | collected 2018-10 | reverse complement strand
AGGAAGATGAAATCTACCGGGAACTGCCTGATACCGCTCAGATGGATTACATTCAGAAAGTGACAGAAGAAGCAGCTGCTCACCTGAGTGAAATCGACGCGGTAATCAGCAGGTACTCCAAAGCGTGGAAGAGGGAGCGACTCTCAAAAACAACATTGGCTATACTGCGCTGTGCGATCTGTGAAATCCTTTATCTCGATGACATCCCGGATTCGGCAGCAATCAATGAAGCAGTTGAGTTGGGAAAGTACTACGACTCGCCACAGGCTGCAGCTTTCATCAATGGCTTGCTGGGCAGCTTCCTAAAGACAGAGGTGACATTTCAAAATTCCGAATCGGTTCAATCACCTGGTGAAGAAACAGAAGATGCATGAATATGGAAGAACATCTGACTCTGACCGTCAGCGAGCTGAATTCTGCGGTGAAAAGCATACTGGAGTCGGACCTTCGATTCCTGAATCTGTGTGTTCTGGGAGAGCTTTCCAACTATAAAATTTATCCTTCCGGGCATCACTATTTCACTTTAAAGGATCAGGAAAGCAGCCTGCGCTGCGTGATGTTCCGTTCAAATGCGATTCGACTTCGATTTCGCCCGGAAAACGGGATGAAAGTATCCGCAGCAGGCAGCCTGAAAGTTTACCCGAGGGACGGAATATATCAGCTCTACTGCAGCAATATTGTTCCGGAGGGCATCGGAGATCTGCAGATAGCATTTGAGCAGCTGAAACAGAGGCTGGGCGCCGAAGGATTATTTGATGAAGAACATAAAAAGTCTCTTCCGCAGTTTCCGAAAACGATCGCTTTAATCACATCTTCTGCTGGCGCTGCCGTGCATGATATGATTCGGATTATCCGTCAACGCTGGCCCATGACAAAACTCGCCCTGCTTCCGGTTCGGGTTCAGGGAAGTGAGGCGCCGTTGGAAATCTCCTCTGCGATACGCTATGCCAATGCTTATCAGGTTGCGGATCTGATTATCACCGGACGGGGCGGCGGGTCACTGGAAGATCTCTGGGCCTTTAATGACGAGCGTGTCGCGCGTGCAATCTACGATTCTCAGATTCCGGTTATCTCTGCCGTAGGGCATGAACCGGATGTTTCAATATCTGACTATGTAGCAGATAAACGTGCGTCAACACCGAGCAATGCGGCAGAAATAGCCGTTCCGGACAGGCATGAAATGGAAGATGTTCTCAATGGGCTAAGGGTGCGTCTGGACCAGGTGATGCTAAGAAAAATCCAGAAAAATCGACAGACATTGAATGAACTTCTGGGTAAAAAAGTACTTTCAGATGCCTCTTCTTTTGTTGATATACGAAGATTGGAACTGGACAGAATCAGTGACAGACTTTCCGCGGAATATCGGCAGATTCTTCATCGAAAGAAAAACAGTTTTGTGAAGCAGGCAGCAGCACTGGATGCAATGAATCCGCTTAAAGTTATGATGCGCGGGTATCTGCTGGCTGCAGATCAGAATAATAAGCCTGTTCAAAGTGTTCGACAGCTGTCGGTCGGCGACCGCCTGAAGATCCGACTTTACGATGGAAGCGCAGAATGTTTGATAGAACAATTGGAGGAAACAGCGAATGCCCCGCAAAAACAACTCATTTGAAGAATCCTTAAAACGCCTGGAAGAAATCGTGAGCCACCTTGAGCGAGGTGATATTGCGCTTCAGGAATCAATCTCTCTGTTCGAAGAGGGTACCATTCTTCTTTCTGAGTGCAGTAAAATGCTGGATGAAGCAGAACAGAAAGTTGTCAAATTAAGAAAAGGGATTAATGGAGAGCCGGAGGAACTGCCGTTTGAAGAATAGCTCGACCTATTCCGCAAGGGATTACAAAAAAATGGTGGAAGAGCGTCTGGAAACGTTCTTCCTGGTTCCAAATGACGATCCGATGCATGGATTTGCTGAAGCGGCACGATACAGCCTTCTTGCAGGAGGAAAAAGGATTCGTGCCATTCTGATGCTGGAGTTTTGTCGTATCTGCGGTGGAAATATAAAACAAGCGTTAGATGTTGCATGCGGCATTGAAATGTTGCATGCCTATAGCCTGATTCACGATGATCTGCCTTGCATGGACAACGATGATCTTCGCCGCGGTCAGCCGACAAACCATATTGTTTTCGGAGAGTGTGTTGCAACTCTCGCGGGAGATGTTTTACAGGCTGAAGCATTTGGTACGATCCTTAGATCCGATCTCCCGGAGATCAACAGATTACGCTGTGCAGAACTTCTGGCAAATGCAGTTGGATTTGACGGGATGTGCGGTGGACAGTATCTGGATATGATCGGGGAAGGGAAAAAGTTAACCTCAGAAGAGCTTGATGATATTAATTCCAGAAAAACCGGAGCGCTACTTTCAGCCAGCTGTGCTATGGGTGTTGCTGCGGCTGGCGGTTCTGCAGAGCAGATAGACGCGGCACTACAATATGGAGCAGCAATCGGGATGGCATTTCAGATTAGGGATGACATGTTAGACGTGCTGAGCACGGAAGAAGTACTAGGAAAACCGATCGGGTCTGATCGGCAAGAGGAAAAAAACACATATATGACGCTTCTTGGTCATGAAATGTGCGAAGGACTAATTGGCCGTCTTACCGGTCATGCATCTGAAATCCTGCATTCACATTTCGCAAATACAGCGTTTCTGGATGATCTTTCTTTAAGTCTTGCAAAACGGATGAATTGAAGTATGGGTTTATTACAAACAATCAATTCCTCAGAGGATATCAAAAAACTGAGCGAGGATGAGCTGATCATACTTGCTTCTGAGATGAGGCAGTTTCTTGTTCAGTCAATCTCCAAAACTGGCGGGCATCTTGCGTCAAACCTGGGGACGGTTGAGCTCACGATTGCGCTGCATCGGGTATATGATACCAAACATGATCGTATTGTTTTCGATGTAGGTCATCAGAGTTATGTACACAAGATTATAACAGGGCGAAGAGATCGGTTTGATTCTCTCCGCCAGTATGAAGGTATTTCCGGCTTTCCAAAACCATATGAAAGCCCTGACGATGCCTTTATAGCAGGGCACGCTTCCAACGCGGTTTCCATAGCGGTTGGAATGGCAAAAGCGAGAACGATTCGCAATGAGGAGTATGATGTTGCCGCAGTACTGGGCGATGGCGCATTGTCAGGCGGACTTGCTTACGAGGGACTTGCAGCAGCTGCTGCCAGCCACGAACCGATTGTTGTTGTTTTGAATGACAATAAAATGTCCATAGACCGTAATGTAGGAGGTACGGCAAGTCTCCTGCAGAGCATGAGAATCCGTCCCGGATATATCCGCTTTAAGAGATGGTATCGTGACATGCTTTCTTTTGCTCCGGCAGTTTATTCTTTCAGCCACGATATCAAGGAAAGGATGAAAGACAGGCTTCTGCCGGTAAATATGTTCAGCGCAATGGGACTGAACTATCTGGGCCCGGTCGACGGACATAATATCAAAGAGCTGGAGAACGTATTCCGGCTTGCCCGAGAGATACGTGAACCGGTTCTTGTTCATGTTCTCACGAAAAAAGGAAAAGGTTACTCCTACGCAGAAGAGCATCCCGAAATTTATCATGGAGTGGGGAAATACGATCCTGATACCGGTGAATTAGCACCTGCTGGAAGATGTTTTTCCGACTGTTTTGGCGACACGGTCTGCAACCTGGCAGAGTATAACCCGGATCTTGTTGCAATTACGGCGGCTATGTGTATCGGCACCGGCCTGGATGAATTCTCTATCAAGTTTCCAAAACGGTTTTTTGATGTCGGAATTGCCGAAGGGCATGCGACCTCGATGGCTGCCGGAATGGCGAAACAGGGGCTAATTCCGATTTTTGCAGTATACTCCAGCTTTCTGCAGCGTGGATTTGATATGATGATCCACGATGTTTCGCTGCTTGGGCTGCATGTTGTTTTCTGCATTGACCGGGCAGGCCTTGTGGGTAGCGATGGAGAAACCCATCACGGAATCTTCGACGTTTCCTATCTGAAAACGGTACCGGGAATGAAAATACTGTGTCCGGCAAGCTTTCCCGAGCTTTCCGAGATGCTTCACTATGCTGTCAAGGAAGTGACAGGGCCAATTGCGATTCGATATCCGCGCGGCGGTGAAATCGAATATCATGAATGCCATACAGAGCGGGAGACGATCCTTCGACAGGGCACAGACCTTACTTTGGTTGCCTATGGCACCATGATTGTTGAAGCATTACAATCCGCTGAGATGTTGGAAAAAGCCGGAATCAGTGCCGAGGTAATCAAGCTTGCAGAAATCGATGGCAAAGAGTTTCCGCTGGTACTGGATTCCTTAAAGAAAACACATAGACTATTAATCTCGGAAGAAGTCTGCGCAGAGGGATGTGTTGGAGCGTCTATTGCTGAAATCTGTGCTGAAAACGGTGTCCCGATTGAAGCAGCTTTTTTAAATCTTGGGGAAGGGATCGTGCCTCACGGAGACCGGAGCAGGCTGATGAGGGATTTCGGGATCGATGCTTGGACAATGACAGAACGCGGAAAGAGCATGCTGTCCGGTAAAGGGAATGAATAAACTAAGGCTCGATCAGTTTGTTTATGAAAAGGGATTCGCAGAAAGCCGGGAAAAAGCCAAGGCGATTGTTATGGCCGGCAGTGTGTTTGTAAACGGACAAAAAGCAGAGAAGCCCGGGATGATGGTAAATTCTGACAGCGATCTGGAAGTTCGCAGCAGCCCGTTTAAGTATGTTTCCAGAGGTGGACTGAAGCTGGAGAAGGCACTCCGCGTTTTCCCTGTCTGCACAGAAGGTAAAATATGTATCGATTGTGGAGCATCTACCGGCGGATTCACAGATGTGCTTTTGCAAAACGGAGCGTTGCGTGTATATTCCGTCGATGTTGGATACGGTCAGCTTGCATGGAAGCTGAGGCAGGACCCTCGTGTAGTCAATCTGGAACGATGCAATCTGCGATATCTTTCCCGCGAACAGGTACCGGAACTGGTGGATTTAGCGGTTATGGATGTATCTTTTATTTCCATTCGTCTCATTCTTCCGGTGGTAAAGAACTTTTTAAAGCCGGAAGCAGATTATATTTGCCTGATTAAACCACAGTTTGAGGCCGGAAGAGAACAGGTTGGGAAAAAGGGTGTGGTTCGGGATCCATCTGTACATCAAACGGTAATAGAGACATGCCTGGATTCTGCCAGAGTATGTGGATACAGCGTAATGGGCCTTGACTATTCCCCAATCAGAGGACCAGAGGGAAATATTGAATTTCTTTGCTGGTTAAAAAATACGAATGTAGAGGAACCGGAGCTGAATATCCCCGCTCTGGTGGAAGCCGCACATAAGGAAAAGCTATGATTGCCATTTGTACAAATCCCTATCGGGATACTAACTTATCGTTTGCCGCAGAATGCTTTCGTCTTCTGCAGGATGAAGGCCACCAATGCTGTATCTGTCCGATTTTTACAGAAGAGAGCTGGACACCTCCTACCGGTTTTATCGTTCGTCAGCTGAATGAAGTGAAAAAAAACCTGAGCCATATTGTGGTTCTCGGTGGGGATGGCACGGTTTTGGCCGTTGTACGACAGCTTCAGGGAGAAAGGATCCCGATTCTTGGAATCAACCTTGGAACGAAGGGATTTATGACTTCCCTGGAGCCAGAAGAGATCTCTCTGCTTCCACAGGCACTGCTTCCGGAAACGCCGATCAGTGAAAGAATGATGCTCAGTATTTCACTGCTTCGTAACGGGGAAACCATCCTGCGGGATCTGGCACTAAATGATGTTGTTGTACATGGATATGGTGAATGCATACAGCCATCTGCATGGGCCGACGGAGATAAAATGATTTCCTTTTCCGGAGACGGTATTATCATTGCTACGCCGACTGGTTCCACCGGATATTCCATGTCGGCAGGAGGGCCAATTGTAGAACCGGATACCATGGCAATTCTTCTGACCCCGATCTGCGCCCATACTCTCTCTGCAAAACCGTTTGTTCTCTCTCCTCAGAGAAAGGTACGCGTTCTTACGGAGAAATTGACCGGTCGCAGAGCGTATCTGGCGGTTGACGGGTATCAGGTTGCAGATCTGGAAAGCGGAGACATTTTGAATATATCAAAGGCAGACTGTTTCGTACAGATGATAAACCCAGTACGGAGGAGTTTCTACGACCAGCTGGAAAAGTTGGTTTAATACAACAGAAAGGATGTCGTGTGCTTTGAAAAGCAATCGTCAAAATGTGATTCTGGAAATCATTTCCAGCGAGGAAATAGAAACACAGAACCAACTGATGCATGCATTGGAAGTGCGTGGAATCCGAACAACACAAGCAACTCTTTCTAGAGATATCCGCGACATGCATCTAACGAAAGAAACAAGCCCGAACGGGGGATACCGTTATGTTTCCGCACGACGTGATGCAGGTGATCATGCATTGCGGCTGAGGAAGATATTCCGGGAAAGTGTAGTGTCATTTGATATTGCGCAGAACCTCTTTGTGATTCATACCCTGCCTGGACTTGCTTCCGCAGCATGTGGAGCAATGGACGCCATAGAAGTAGATGGATTGGTCGGGACCATTGCCGGGGATGATACGGCTTTTCTTGCCATGCGTGATAACGAGGCGGCAAAAGCACTGTATGAGGAAATACAGAATCTTTTCTAAACGAACCAGATGAATTGGAATGTGGGGCCATTCGCATGCTGCATGAACTGAGAATAGAAAACATAGCGGTGGTTGAGCGGGCTGAAATCCAGTTCGGGCCTGGGCTGAATGTCCTTACGGGCGAAACAGGTGCAGGTAAGAGCATCATCATTGATTCGATTGCCGCTGTAACGGGGGCGAGAGTCAGCCGTGAATTAATTCGAAGCGGAGCTGACCGGGCTACAGTCACAGCAGTATTTGACAGTTCGGGAATTTTACAGTGGCTCCGGGAAAACGAAATTGACTCATCGGAAGAAGAACTGATTATTCAGCGGCGGATCACCTCCGATGGAAAAAGCAGTTGTCGGATAAACGGTTATCCTGTCAGTGTTGCACAGCTGAGAGCACTTGGTTCTTTCCTGCTGGAGCTTCATGGCCAGAACGACGGTCTGCAGCTTATGGATGAAAAAAACCATTTGGCTGCACTGGACCGCTTTGCAGGCCTGGATCTTTTATCATATACGGAGAATTATCAAAAGCTTTGTATCCTGCAAAAACAGCGTGAACAATTCATCATGGATGAAGCTGAAAAAGAACATCTGTCGGAAGTACTGTCCGATACGATAGCAGAATTGGAGCGATCGGACCTGAAAGAAGGCGAACGCGACGATCTGATAATGAGGAGAGACCTGCTGCGCAATGCCGAAAAACTGACAGAGGCACTTCATGCCGCCAGAGATTTACTGAATAAAGAGGAAGGAGCTCTCTCCTGTGCCCAGGATGCTGCCTGGCATTGCCGCCGTGCTGCTTCCTATTCAGCAGATCTTGCTGAAGCTTCGGAACATTTGGATCAGGCTGTTTTACTGTTGTCTGATGCGGACGAATCACTGCGTGATTTTGAAGAATCCATGGATTTCTCTCCGGAAGAATATGACCGTATCGAACAGCGACTGAAAGATCTGAACCGTTTAGAACGAAAATACCGGCGCAGTCTTGACGAACTTCCATGCTATCTGGAGGAATGCCGAATTCGCCTGGAAGAAATCAGCTTATCTGAGGAAAAGCTGCAGAAATTGAATCTGGAAATTCAAAGACAGCTGGAATACTGCCAGAACCTTGCTCAGGATCTGCATCAGAAGCGAGTGGATGCATCGTTCATTCTTGCAGGGCAGATTGAAAAAGAACTGCAGGAATTATCAATGCCATCCGCCAGATTTCAGGTTGAATTGTCGACGACAGATGATCTGGGGCCAACAGGAATTGATACTGCACGATTTTTGCTCGCGGCAAATCTTGGAGAAGAACCGGGACGAATCAGCCGTATCGCTTCCGGTGGTGAATTAAGCAGGATTATGCTGGCAATGAAGAACGTTCTATCACAGAACGATCCGGTTCCGACAATGATTTTTGATGAAATCGATACTGGGGTTTCGGGCGTAGCCGCGCAGCGTGTAGGTGAAAAACTGACGAACCTGTCGAATCAAAAACAGGTCCTCTGTGTAACCCATCTGCCTCAGATTGCTGCCATGGCGGATTCTCATTATGTGATTGTGAAAAAGGAATCCGATCAGAGAACACTGACAGATGTAATTCTGCTGGACCACGATGGACGGTGCAGAGAAATTGCCCGATTACACGGCGGAGAAAACATCACACAGATTACTCTGCGTTCGGCTGAAGAGCAGCTGGATTATGCAGAGCGATATAAAACCAACATGAAGGAGAAATACAATGGGAGTGTATGAAGAACTGACCGCTCGCGGTCTGATTGCGCAGGTAACCAGTGAAGAACAGATTCGCGATCTTGTCAATTCCGGTAAAGCGAGATTCTATATTGGCTTTGACTGCACTGCAGACAGCCTGACGGCGGGGCATTTCATGGCTCTGTGCCTGATGAGACGTCTGCAGATGGCTGGTAATACCCCGATTGCACTGATCGGCGGCGGAACAACACTGGTTGGTGATCCGTCAGGCCGTACAGATATGCGCAAGATGCTGACCATCGAGGATATCAACCATAATGCAGAGTGCTTTCGCAGACAAATGGAAAGGTTTATCGACTTTTCAGACGGAAAAGCACTCATGGTCAACAATGCAGACTGGCTGCTGGACCTGAATTATGTGGAGCTTTTACGGGAAGTGGGTACACACTTCTCCGTCAATAATATGCTGAGAGCTGAATGTTACAAGAACCGCATGGAACGCGGTCTGAGTTTCTTTGAATTTAACTATATGATTATGCAATCATATGATTTCTATTATCTCTTTCAGCATTATGACTGCAATATGCAGTTTGGCGGAGATGATCAGTGGAGCAATATGCTTGGAGGCACTGAACTGATCAGGAAGAAACTGGGCAAAGATGCTCATGCCATGACCATTACGCTGCTTACGGATTCCAACGGGAACAAGATGGGGAAAACCGCAGGAAATGCCGTCTGGCTTGACCCCAATAAAACAAGTCCTTATGATTTCTATCAGTATTGGAGAAATGTCGGTGATGCCGATGTCATGAAATGTATTCGCATGCTGACATTCCTGCCCATGGATCAGATCGAAGAGATGAGTACCTGGCAGGGAAGTGACCTGAATAAGGCGAAAGAAATCCTTGCCTGGGAGCTGACGGCTATGGTTCATGGAGAAGAAGAAGCGGACAAGGCCAGAAATCAGGCTCACTCACTGTTTGCAGGTGGAAGTGCAGAAGGGGATGCTCCTGTTGTTGAAGTAAAAGCGGATGACCTCAATGAGGACGGAATTACGCTGCCGGCTCTTCTTGTCCTTTCCGGCCTCTGCAAGAGCCGCAGTGAGGCACGTACCAATATTCAGCAGGGCGGGATCAGTATAGACGGCGTAACGGAACTTGATTTCGGTCGTGTTTTCAGTGAAGAAGAACTGAAAACAGGATTCCTTCTCCGTCGTGGGAAAAAAGCCTACAAGAGAATTGTTTTGAAGTGAGAAAACGTCTCTTTGCATTGATCATGTTGGCGTTGATCCTTGGGACAGGTATCAGCGCCAGCGCTGATCTGATGAACGTAAACGGCATTCTGAAATACTATGACGAGTATGGCCGAGAAGCAAAAGAGATTGGACTGGATATCTCAAGCTTTAATAATCAGGTTGATTTTCAGGCACTTCATGCACAGGGATTTTCTTTCGTGATCGTACGCCTTGGGGGCCGCGGCTGGGGAAACGGCAAACTGTACGGAGACGACCTGACCCAGTACAATCTGCGAAATGCTCACGAAGCAGGGCTCAAAGTTGGTGCCTATTTTTATTCAACCGCCATCAACGTCACAGAAGCTGTGGAAGAGGCTTCTGCGGCTATTGCAACATTGAATGGTTTTCCTCTGGAGCTGCCAATCTATATCGATATGGAGTATTCAGGAAACTATCCCCATGGAAGAGCAGATACACTGTCTCCGGGCGCGCGCGCGGATATCGTCAGCGCTTTTTGTGAAGCGGTGGAAGCCTCTGGTTATTCTTCTGGAATATACGCTTCAGAGGGATATCTGAGGTTTGACATTGATCAGCATGCGGTTTCGTATCTTCCTTTCTGGATGGCCAGCTACACCGTCGACAATCAGCTTCCAAAGCATATTTTGAATTATGAAATCTGGCAGCAGACAGATTCGGCATATGCAGGCGGAGCGGACGGCCCGTTTGATCTTAATATTATTCTGTCCTAAGAATCATCCTTCAGGATGATTCTTTCTCTTTACGCCATGATTTTTTCCTTGTGAATGGAAAGAGAATCGGGTATAATAAAAATGGATAATTCTTAGTCAGAACAAGGAGGGAGATCACCTGATGGATCAAAAATATCTTTCTTATTTCCCGCGTGATGATATATACCTCTTTAATACCGGAAAGGCCAGAAAAGCCTGGCTCTGTTTCGGCTGTCGCTGGATTCCTGAACTGAATGAGTATCGTTTTATCGTATGGGCGCCGAATGCGCAGAATGTCTGCCTGACCGGAGACTTCAACGGCTGGTCCGATACCCAGATGGAGAGAGAAGAAGGCGGGGTCTGGGTTTGCTTTGTCAATAACGCCCAGGTCGGAAACCATTATAAATACCGGATTACCGGTGCGGATGGAAAAACGGTTCTTAAGGCGGACCCTTTTGCTGCCTGGTCTGAAAACCGCTCTGAAACAGCCTCTATTGTATGGGATGGCGGGCATTTCGTCTGGAATGACAGAAAATATATGGAAAAGCGCGGCAAGAGCTTTTTCATGAAAGAGCCGATGAGTATCTATGAGCTGCACCTTGGATCATGGAGACATCCGGGCGGAGGGCTGAATTATCGCACAATCGGTGATGAACTGGCGGAATACTGCAAAGATATGGGCTTTACCCACGTAGAACTCATGCCGGTTACAGAATATCCATATGATGGCTCCTGGGGCTATCAGGTAACCGGATACTATGCGCCGACCTCCCGTTACGGCACACCGGACGATTTTCGCTATTTTGTTGACGTCCTGCATAAGGCAGGTATCGGAGTTATCATGGACTGGGTCCCGGCTCATTTTCCAAGAGACGAGCACGGTCTGCGGCTTTTTGACGGGACTCCGCTTTACGAATGTAAGGAGCTTCGCATGGCAGAGCATCCGGAATGGGGGACCTTAATCTTCGATTATGGCAGTGATCAGGTTCAAAGCTTCCTGATTTCCTCTGCATGCCTTTTCTTTGAAGAATATCACATTGACGGTATTCGCGTCGATGCGGTTTCCTCCATGCTCTATCTGAATTACGGCCGCAGAGAAGGGGAATATACTCCGAACCGTGAGGGAGGATACATCAACCTCAATGCCGTGGATTTTCTGAGAAATATGAATTCTGCGATTCTTTCAAACTATCCTGGCGCCGTAACAATAGCAGAAGAGTCTACGGCATATCCTCTGATTACTGCACCGCCTGATGACGGAGGGGTTGGATTCTGCCTGAAGTGGGATATGGGTTTTATGCATGACACTTTGGATTATATGTCTATGGATCCGTATTTCCGGGCATGGAATCACAATAAACTGACATTCTCCATGATGTATGCATTTTCCGAAAACTATGTATTGGCATATTCGCATGATGAGGTTGTCCATGGAAAATGTTCTATGATCAATAAGATGAATGGAGATTACGAGGAAAAATTTGCCTCGCTCCGTACACTTTATGGCTATCAGTTTTCTCATCCCGGGAAAAAGCTGACTTTCATGGGGGGCGAATTTGGCCAGTTTATTGAATGGAATTGGAAACAGCCGCTGGATTGGCTGCTGTTGGAGTATCCCCGCCATCGCGAAATGCAGGACTATATGCGGGAGCTGAATCGAATATATAAAAAATATCCGGCACTGTATCTGCAGGACCGTTCCTGGGAAGGGTTTCGATGGTTGAATGTGGATGATTCACAGCGAAGTTCAATTGCCTATATGCGCATTCCCGGCGACGGTTCACGCAGTCTGGTCTGCGTGATGAACTTCACACCAGTTAATTATGAAGGATTTGTATTCGGATTGCCGCAGAAGGGGACTTTGAAAGAAATCCTTAACAGTGATGCGGTGTGTTTTGGAGGAAAAGGCCTTGTAAATGAAGGAACTGTTCATTCTAAAAAGGAACCGTTTCTTGAGCATCCTTACTCTGCGGCAATCTCCCTGCCCGCACTTTCCGCGCTGTTCTTTGAATTCAGACCTGCTTTACCAAGAAAGACGAAGAAATCGCCCGCTGTCAACAGCAAAGAAGTAAGAGTTGGATAATCAGAACGGATT
>JAEEGL015831144.1_pt1 | contig 12379 bp, 9 predicted proteins | sample 9134231 | NCBI WGS metagenome assembly JAEEGL01 (sample SAMN16246548, study PRJNA631951) | gut metagenome | biome: gut microbiome; feature: rumen; material: fiber-attached | host: Bos | place: Iran: Karaj | collected 2018-10 | reverse complement strand
CTACTTTGAAAACGGGAGCAATCTGGTCCTGACCAATACCTTCGGCGCAAACCGTCTGAAATACACGGGGCTCGACGGCTTGCCGACGGTTGCACAGGTCGTGGAGGCCGCAGTACACTGCGCCCAGGAGGGGAGAAAGGCTGCTCCCAATCCCGACAACGTTCCCCGCTTTGTCGCCCTCGATATCGGTCCCCTCGGAAGAATCCTCGAGCCGCTCGGCGATCTGCCCTTCGAAGAGGCCGTCTCCATTTTTTCCGAAACCGTGCGAGCGGGCGCCGCCGCCGGCGCCGATTTGGTCTTTATCGAGACCATGAACGACTGCTATGAAACCAAGGCGGCCGTGCTTGCCGCCAAGGAGAATTGCAGCCTTCCGATCTTTGTGAGCAACACCTACGACGAAACCTCCAAACTCATGACCGGCGCAACGCCGGAGGCCATGGTCGCCATGCTGGAGGGACTCGGCGTAGATGCGCTCGGCGCAAACTGCTCGCTCGGTCCGAAGCAGATGGTTCCCGTGATCCGCCGTTTGGTCGCCTGCTCCAGTCTTCCGGTTCTGGTAAAACCTAATGCCGGCATGCCCCGCAGCGTCAACGGCGAAACGGTGTTCGACGTCGGCGCGGAGGAGTTTTCCGACATCATGACCGAGATGGTCGCGGCAGGCGCCCGCTTTGTCGGCGGCTGCTGTGGCACAAACCCGGAGTTTATCCGCCTGCTCTGTCAGAAAACTGCAAACATGGAGCCTCTCCCTGTCACAGAAAAGCGCCGCAGCGTGATCAGCTCGTATTCCGATTGCGTGGTGTTTGGAGACTCTCCCGTCGTCATCGGCGAACGCATCAATCCGACCGGACGCAAACGTCTCAAGCAGGCGCTTCTCGAAAACAACCTCGACTATCTGCTGCGCGAGGGACTCTCTCAACAGGAGCAGGGCGCCCATGTGCTCGACGTCAATGTCGGCCTGCCCGGGCTCGACGAGGCCGCTCTGCTGCAGCAGGCGGCCACTTCGCTGCAAAGCGTGTGCACCCTCCCCCTTCAGCTCGACAGCTCCGATCCCGCCGCGTTGGAGCGCGCCATGCGCTGCTACAACGGCAAGCCTCTCGTGAACTCGGTCAACGGGAAAAAAGAGAGTATGGAAGCCGTGTTCCCACTTGTGAAGCGCTATGGCGGCCTTGTGGTCTGCCTCACGCTGGATGAAAACGGGATCCCCGACACGGCGGATGGCAGACTTGCCATCGCCGAAAAAATCCTGAAAACCGCTGTCTCCTATGGCATCCGCCCCGATGATCTCATCTTCGACCCCCTTGCTATGGCGGTCTCGGCGGAACCGTCTGCCACCAAAGTCGCCCTTCAGGCCGTTCGTCTGATTCGCACGCAGCTGAACTGCCGCACTGTGCTGGGCGTTTCCAATATCTCTTTCGGACTGCCGGCGAGAACGGCGCTCACTGCCTCTTTCCTGACCATGGCCTTGACCGAGGGGCTGAGCGCAGCCATTGTCAACCCCGGCTCGCTCGAGATCCAAAAAGCCCTGCGCGCCTACAACGCCCTCATGGGCTACGATGAAAACTGCTCAGACTATATCGGCTTCTCCACCGCCCTTGCCGATGCGGCTCCCTCCGCCGAAGTCCCTGCCGAAAAGAGCGTCAGCGACCTGACCGAAGCCATCGTGCACGGACTGGCCTCCCAAGCGGCCATCGCGGCTTCGGCGGCACTTGAAACCGCTTCACCTCTGGATGTGGTCAACGAGCAAATCATTCCCGCCCTCGACATCGTGGGGAAGGGCTTCGAACGCAAAACCGTCTACCTGCCCCAGCTGCTCATGGCGGCCGAAGCAGCCAAGGCGGCCTTTGACAAGGTCAAGGAGCGCCTCCCTGCCGACAACGCACACGGTCCCGCTATCGTGTTGGCCACCGTGAAGGGCGACATCCATGATATCGGAAAGAACATCGTCAAGGTGCTGCTCCAGAACTACGGCTTCTCGGTGGTGGACCTCGGCAGAGACGTCAGCGCCGAGATGATCCTCGAGGCGGCCAGGCAGCATGGCTCGCCGCTTGTCGGGCTCAGTGCCTTAATGACCACCACGGTTCCGGCCATGGAGGAGACCATCGCCCTGCTGCACGAACAGCTTCCCTCCTGCCGCATCGCCGTGGGCGGCGCGGTTTTGACGCAGGAATACGCCGATCGTATCGGCGCCGATTGCTACTGCGCCACGGCCATGGATACGGTGCGGTATGCCGAATCCATCCTCCGCAGCTAAAGGCTGCGCCCTCGCTTCTCGAAAACCATGAAAAAGAGCTCTGAACGCCACAGTGTTCAGAGCTCTTTGGTTTTTCTTTCATTTTACTTACCGGTTGGTTTTGTCAAACGCCCATGATGATCTCATCGAAGAGCTCCGGCGTCACACCCACCGTAAAGCGCATGGCAAAGGTCTTGTTGTTTTCACTCCATTGCGAAACATAGGCAACGCCGTCTTTCCCGTAAAGCGGGATGGAATATCCCCTGCAGGTGCTCTCATATTCTTCCGGATACTCGCTCAAATCACCCAGGAGATCCTGATTCGGCTGATTGACCATGGTAAATACGATGGTCTGCCCACTGTTCTGATAGACGATTTCCGCAACGCCTTCTCCCAAATCCGTATAGGTCTCGGTATAGTCCTTCCCTGGAATATACATCGGGGTGTTGACCGAATAGCCCACCGCCTCGCTCAGTTCACCCAGCGTGGCATATGAGGTCGGAGTTTTTTCCCCCTGCTTGCTGAGACAGCCGCAGATCGAAAACAGCATTGCCGACAGCAGTGCAAAGAACAATAGGTTTTTCCAAAATTTCATGAAGCATTCATCCTCGGATTCAAAATTGAAAGAGACTTCGTGTTGAAGCACCGGGTTCAAGCTCACTCGTCAAAAGCGCGCCCCGTTCGGGGGTATACGATCAAAGCTCTTACGGCCCTTGCTCCCAATTCTTCGGCAGGGCAGAACTCCGGTTTGAGATTCTCATCTCCACGGGGGTGGCGATGCGTTGCCGCATCTTTCCCAGAAAGGCTCCCCGGCAGAAAACATCTCCTCCGAAAATCGGGGCCTCGAAGCCCACGAATCGTTTCAGCGGCACGTTTTTCATGCTTTTTGTATTTTAACATAGAAGGGGGCACAATGCAAGGAGCGAAATCCTCAAATCTTCCGTCTGCTTTTTTGAAACGCCCTGTCGGGCGACGCCGTGCAAGAGTACGCCACGGGGGGCTCTCTCAGGACTCTTCCAAAAAGGCGAAACCGACCTGCTTTTTCCGCAGCACAGGCATAATCTGCAAAGAATGCCGCAAAATACACAGGGCAGGTCGGAGTCAGCCGTCATGTGTATGCCCTGTGCATACGCGCAGACCCCGATCAAAGCGTGTATCCTCTGTTCGACGAACTTCGGACCTTTCGCCGCAAAGTCGGAAACACGTATCGATCATGCCCTTTTATTTATTCTTCTTGTCCTTTTCTTTTTTGAATCCTATCCATAAAGAATCCATACCATGCAGCCGAAAAAACAGAGGCGTCGCCCGACCAAGGAGACTTCCATGCGAAACCATACCAGAGCCTTTTTGCTTGCATTCTTCTTATCTTTCCTCTCCCTGCTTACCATTGTCGGCCTCAACCTGACATCCAGCCGGCTTCAAATTGCAGACCAAGACGATCCTGCCATTTCGATCTCTCACTCCCAGCAGGGCCTGACGCTTCGTCTTTTGGACGATGACTTCTTGGTGCCGGAATCATTTTTCGATCGACTGGAATCGGGCGCCAAGCAGTTCCTTGAGGCAGGGCGGCTTCTGACCCCTCCCCGCCTCCAGGCCGTCTTTAGCGCCGCGGCCTATTTACTCCGTTCCTTTCCGAATCAGATCGTCTTCCAACACGGCAGTCTCCCCTGATAAAGGCACCGTCCTTCTCCAAGGCAGACATTTCTATTTCTCTTAACACATAAACCGCGCTTCCCGCGCATACAGTGGCAGGGAACCAACCTGTCCGTGGTCTGAAGGAGGCGCCCTTATGAGAAGTTCCCGTTCCGGCAGACTGTCCCCGCCGATCTCTACCCTTTCCCAGGTCCTCCTTCTCAATACCGTGGGGGGATTTCTGCTCGCACTTTTACTCTTCTTCATGCTGTCGGCAAAAGCCGTTGTTGTCCCTACACCTTCGGTTACGGTTTCCGTGCAGTCTCCTGGGCTGCGCCCCTCCACATCCGACGCAACAGAGACCGATCTCCCCGAGGGGATGCTGCCGGTCTCTTCCCTCTCCATCCAGGGCTCTTCCGGTGGATTCGATGGGGCAAACGGCGTCTACTATCAAAACCCCTCCCAAATCCCCATAGATCCCGACTCTCTCCCTGGCCAGATCCCTTCCCTCGGACCGCGGCACAGCGGGCCGCAGGTGCTGATTCTGCATACCCATACCAGCGAGGCCTACTCCGACGGTTCCGCTTACTACGACCCCGCCGTCTCGACCTATGATCAGGACGACCGCCGCAACGTTGTTTCTGTGGGCGACACGGTTGCCGCGGCACTGGAACGCAGAGGAATCGAAACCCTGCATATCACCGCGCATTGCGACACCCCCTCCTTCAACCAAGCTTATGCCAAAAGCCGCACCGTCGCTGAAGAAGCGCTGGACGAGCATCCCTCCATCCGAGTGATTCTAGATCTGCATCGCGACTCGATGATTTCTCCGCAGGGCGTGAAATACCGCACTCTCATCGAGGCAGACGGACTCCCTACGGCACAACTTATGCTGGTGGTCGGCACCTCCCAAAGCGGTCTTTCCCATCCGGGCTGGAAGAATAACCTCGCTCTTGCCGCGCGGCTGTACCAACTTCTTGAAGAAGAAACACCCGGCCTCATGCGTCCCATTTATCTCTCCTCCAACCGATACAACCAGCACCTGCTGCCCGGCGCGTTTCTGGTGGAGATCGGCACCTGCGCCAACACGCTCGCCGAAGCCGACGCCGCCGCCGAACTGTTGGCCCAGGCTGTCGCCCGCCTGATCGAGGAATCTGACTCCCCTGCGGCAAAGTAGAGGCCCTCTCGGACAAAAAAAGGCGGCTGCCGGGATTCTCGGCAGCCGCTCTGCGTGTTTGATTTTGAATACTCCTTCGCGCTTCTCCGCCGGAACGCAAGCCGCACTTAACCGGCAGAGTTCCTTTTCCCGGGGCAGCGGATCCTCTCCGCCTGCGCTTTGCCATCGGTTACTCTCGGAAGGTGATCCCGTTTTCCATACTGTCGATGATACACAGACTTTTGAGATTGACTCCTTTGCTGCGCAGCTCGTCCCCGCCGTGCTGAAAGCCCTTCTCAACCACGGCGCCAATTCCAACCAACTGCGCCCCTGCGGTTTTGATGATTTCCATCATGGCGTTCAGCGTGTTGCCGGTTGCGAGAAAATCATCGATGAGCAACACGCGGCTACCCCGTTCAAGAAACAGGCGGGAGATGCAAAGATTGTAATCCTGCCGGTCGAAATAGGAAATCAGCCTGGCATGGTAGTCGTTTTCCTCCGCCTCTCCCGCAATCTTTCTGGCCACCACGCAGGAAAGTCCAAAACAGCGTGCAACCGAGAGCGCTACGGGGATTCCCGAAGTTTCCACCGTAACGATCCTGTCCGGTCTCGTCTCGCGAAATAGTCGGTAAAACTCCTCTCCGAGTCGATCGATCAGCGCCACGTCGATCCGATACCGCATAAACGTGTTGGCGCTCAAAACGTTGCCAGGCAGCATGCTGGCCTCCTGAATAATGCGCTGCTTGAGAAGCTCCATCCATTTCACTCCTTTATTCTGAATCCTGAGAATCGCCCGGTTTCATTACTCCATAAAATCTTTGAGCCGGCGGCTGCGGCTGGGATGACGCAGCTTGCGCAGCGCCTTGGCCTCGATTTGCCGAATTCGTTCTCTTGTGACGTTGAACTCCTTGCCCACCTCTTCAAGCGTGCGTGCGCGGCCGTCTTCCAGACCGAACCGCAGCTTAAGCACCCGCTCTTCCCTGGGGGTGAGGGTCCCGAGCACGGAGATTAGCTGCTCTTTGAGAAGCGTATAAGAGGCCGCCTCCGAGGGAGCCGGCGCATCGTCGTCGGGGATAAAATCGCCCAGATGACTGTCTTCCTCTTCGCCGATCGGTGTTTCGAGCGACACCGGCTCCTGGGCAATCTTGAGAATCTCCCGCACCTTGTCGACCGACATCCCCATCTCCCGCGCGATCTCATCGCTGCTGGGATCATGTCCCAGCTCCTGCAGCAGCTGACGTGAGATCCGCATCACCTTGTTGATGGTCTCCACCATGTGCACCGGAATGCGGATGGTGCGCCCCTGGTCGGCGATGGCGCGGGTGATCGCCTGGCGGATCCACCAAGTTGCATATGTTGAAAACTTGTATCCTTTTGTGTAATCAAATTTCTCCACAGCCTTGATCAGGCCGAGGTTCCCCTCTTGGATCAAATCGAGGAAGAGCATTCCCCTCCCAACATATCGTTTGGCAATGCTGACGACCAGACGAAGATTTGCCTCGGAAAGCTGCTTTTTGGCTTCGTCGTCGCCCTCAGCCATGCGGCGTGCAAGGGCGATTTCCTGCTCGGAAGTGAGCAGTGGAACCTTGCCAATCTCTTTGAGATACATCCGAACCGGATCGTCGATGGCCGTTCCCTCGTTGGTCAGGGTCTGATCGATATCCTGATCGTCGCTCTCTTCGATCTCGAGCGTGTTGAGATCGGTCAGATTGATTTCCTCATAGTCGTCCTCGATCTTGACGTTTGCCGCTTCGAGGCTCTCGTAGAGCGACTCGATCACCTCCATCTCGAACTCGTTTTCGTCGATAAAGGCCACAAGCTCTTTCCCGGAAACGGAGCCCTTCATCTTTGCCTGCTCCACCATTTCTTTAACGGTCAGCTTCTTTTCGGTCACCATATTTGCATTCCCCTCATTTTCTCTTTCTTTGTGGCTCTGCGCTAAATCTCCGGCGGTTTTATTTCTTATCCGCCATCGAATGGAGATAACTCCGAAGCGCCTGCTCATCCATCGAGATCTCCCTGATATCGCCGCGGCGGCGGCAGTCGTCCAGCGTTTCGATCAATTCTCTCAGTTCCTCTCTCGTTCCGGCAAAGCGGTCTCTTCCCAGAAGAATCCCCTGCACCGCGCCGATCTCCTCCACCGAGAAATCCTCGGTCAGAGAAGCGAGATCCGGACGGTCGCCCCGCGCAATGGCCTCTTCAAAAGCGACCAGCACACGGCGGTTGAAGGCGGTTACAAAATCATCGGGCGACAGGGCCTGTCTCATCTCGTCAAAATAGTCCGGATGGTCAAACAACAGACACAGGATCCCCTCTTCCGCACGGGATGCCCGCAGATTGCGGGCCTTTTCAGGATTCAGCCGTCCCACCCCGGTTTTTAACTGACGTTCCTGCTGCGTGAGCTCCTGCTGCTGCGCCTTTTTCGCATAGCTTCTTCGCAGACGTCTGACCTCGATGAGCAGGTTTTCCTTCTCCACTCCGAGCTGCGCCGCCACGTGCCCGGCATAGACGTCGCGTTCGATCGGGCTCTGCAGATCCGCCAGGATCACGGCCGCTTCTCTGAGGTAGGCGACCTTGCCGTCGGATTTTGTGAGATCGAGCTTTTCCGCCGCGCGGGATAATTTATATTCCACGAAATTCTCGGCACGGTTCAGCTGCGCATGCAGGCGGTCTGCTCCATGCACTCTCAGATATTCATCCGGATCCTTGGCCCCGTCAAGCTGCAGCATCCTCACCTTGAGCCCTGCGGCGGTCAGAAGATCGCTGGCCCGCAGGCTGGCCCTGCGTCCGGCGTCGTCCATATCATAGGCGATCACGATCTCCTTGGCATAGCGCGCCATCAGGCGGGACTGCTCTCCGGTCAGCGCAGTGCCGAGGGTTGCCACCGCCTCTGGGAAACCCGCCTGCCAAAGGGAGATCACATCCAGATAGCCCTCTGCCAAAATCAACCGCTCGCCGCCCGTCCCCTTGGCGTTGCACAGCGAAAACAGGCTCTGGCTCTTTTTGAAAACCGGCGTGTCGGGAGAGTTGAGATATTTGGGCTTGCTGTCGTCTGTCACACGCCCTCCGAATCCGATCACCTTACCGCGCACATCGATGATGGGAAACATCACGCGATTGCGGAAATAGTCGTAATAGCTGCCCTGCTTGCTCACGGCGGCAAGTCCTGCCCGCCGGATATCGGGCTCGGAAAAACCCTGCTGCTTTAAGTGCTTCAAAAGCCCGTCCCATTCCGGTGGGGCATAGCCCAGTCCGAAATGGACGATGGTTTTCTCCTGCAGTCCCCGTCCTGCCAAATAGCGGATGGCGTCCGGCGAGGCCCGCAGCTGCTCATGAAACCAACGTGCGGCGAGCCGGTTGAGTTCAAGCAGATCGGCTCTCCGCACCGCACTCTCTTTGTCGCGCTGTTCCTCCGGCACCGTCATCCCCGCGCGGTCGGCAAGGAATTTCACGGCGTCCACATAGTCGAGATGCTCGATGGCCCGAACAAAGGTAATGGCGTCGCCCCCCGCATGACAGCCGAAGCAATAATAGCTCTGGCTGCCTACAAACACAGTAAACGAAGGCGTTTTTTCGCTGTGGAAGGGGCAGAGTCCGCTGAGATTGCTGCCCTGACGGCGCAGCTTTACATAGCCGCCGATCAACTCTTCGATTTCGATCCTGCTTTTGAGCTCTTCCACAAAGCTCTGGGAAATGGCCAACTCCTCACCTTCTTTCACACGAACATTCAAATCCTGCCCGCCGCCTGTCCCCCTTTTTCCCGGGGTCACGGCAGCCATGGCGAAACGAATGCTGTCACCGCCAAACCTTGGGCACAAAGAGCTGCTCAAAGGTCGCGATGCAATAGCGGTCTGTCATCCCGGAAATATAGTCGAGCACCACCCGTTCCACAGTGTCCCGCTCGGTTCTTCGTATGTATTCCGGCGGCAGACGGTCCGGCTGCTTGAGAAAGAACTCAAACAGCATGGTCATGGCCTGCTTGGCCCTGCCCTCTTCCGCCTTGGCGACCGGATTCAGATAGACCCGTTCAAAGAGAAAGTCGTGCAGGGTCTCATAGGCCTCCAAAACCTCTCCCGTCAACCCGATGCCTCCGGTTTCTCCGTTTTCGATCATGTTGAAGATCATGGTATTGATACGCACGGAATGCCGGTCTCCCAACACCCGCTGCACGCTCTCCGGCAGTTCTTCCTTTCGCAGCACCTGCGCGCGAATCGCATCGTCGATATCGTGATTCACATAGGCGATATGGTCGGCCCAATAGACCAGCCTGCCTTCGGCCGTCTGCGCTTTATCCTGAAGCGAGTGCCAGAGGATCCCATCCCGCACTTCATGGGTCAGATTGAGGCCCTCCCCCTCCTTTTCCAGCGTATCCACCACGCGAAGGCTTTGTTCATAGTGGGTGAAACCGGTGGAGGAGAGTTCATTCAGCACCTGCTCGCCGGAGTGACCGAAGGGCGTATGCCCCAGATCGTGCCCCATACAGATCGCCTCGGTCAGATCCTCGTTGAGCAAAAGGGCGCGGGCGATGGTGCGGGCAATCTGGGAGACCTCCAGCGTGTGGGTCAAACGGGTCCGGTAGTGGTCGCCCTCGGGAGAAAGGAACACCTGCGTTTTGTGCTTGAGCCGCCGAAAGGATTTGCAGTGGATGATGCGGTCGCGGTCGCGCACGAATGCGGTGCGCAGCGGGCAGGGTTCCTCCGCGCGGAGCCTTCCCTTCGAGGCGTCCGAAAAGGCGGCGGCGTCAGAAAGCAGCAGATGCTCTCGTCTCTCCAACTCCTGTCTTGTCAGCATGGCAGGTTTCCTCCTTTTTCCTCCGGCATGTTACACAAAGCCTTTCGCGGCCTCTCTTTCATTTGGTCTTTTCGCATCTTCTATTCCCGCTCCTCAAAAGTTGCCTCCAAAGGAATAGGACGAAAGCGCCGCTGCGCTAAAATCGGCTGCGCGGCTCCGAAGGTCAGCTCTGTCAGGGCGGCTTCGAAGCCCTCCCTCTGCACGGTGGGAACGTAATAGGTATAGAGCAGATCCGCTCCGAATTCCAGCTCGTCAACGCCGCCGCCAAACTGGGACAACAGCGCTTCAAAGCGCGTCTTTCCGCTGTAGCCGATGCTGCACAGGCATTCGTCGCAGGCCGTCATGGTGGCGAGTCCCGCCGCCCTGATCGCCTCCTGCGTCGCCTTGGTATAGGCCCGCACCAGGCCTCCTGTGCCCAGCAGGGTTCCCCCGAAATACCGGGTCACCACCACGATCACGTCGACAAGATCGGCCCCCAAAAGCACTTCCATCATGGGAAGACCCGCCGTGGTGGTCGGTTCTCCGTCGTCGCTGTATCGGGCCAGATTGTTATCCCGGATACGGTAGGCGTAGCAGTTGTGAGAGGCGTCCCGATAGCGCTCCCGCATCTCCTTGAGAAAGGCGAGCGCCTCTTCTTCGCTGACCACCGTGCGGGCATGGCCCAGAAACCGGGATTTGCGATCGAGATACACCGCCTCCCCGTCTTGGCACAATGTGATATAGCTGAGTTGCTCTGCCATCGTCTTTCCTCCCGCAGCGCCCGTGCCGGCGGGCGCTCAGCCGATCCGATAGTTTTTCATACGGCCCAGCACGGCGCTTGTGCCCCGCGCTTTGACGAAAATTCCCTGTTCCCTGTAGTCGATCTCCGCCACGATCGCCTGCTCATGCAGCTCCTGAACAAGCCCCGCGCGGTCATAGGGAATCAGGAAGCTGGCGGTGCTGCGCCCCTCGTCGAGCTTTCTCTCAATCAGGGCGAGCAGCTCGGGGATCCCTTCGCCGGTCAGGGCCGAAATGGGCACTGCGTCGCGCAGATGCGGAAGCGGCGCTGCGGCTCCCCGATCCATCTTGTTGAGCGCTGTGATCATGGGGAGTGCGCCTGCGCCCAGTTCCTCGACCAGGCTGCGGCAAATCTCCATTTGACGATCGCAGTCCGGATTTGAAATATCCACCACATGCAACAGCAGATCTGCCTGCGAGACCTCCTCCAGCGTGGAGGCAAAGGCTTCGATCAAATGATGCGGCAGGTTGCTGATAAACCCCACGGTGTCGGTCAAGAGAAGCTGCGCCCCGCTCGGCAGCGTTAGTCTGCGGGTCGTGGGGTCGAGGGTGGCAAACAGCTTGTCCTGCGCCAGCACGCCTGCGTCGGTGAGAGTGTTGAGAAGCGTTGATTTCCCCGCATTGGTATATCCCATCACGGCAATCCGCGGCAGATTGGCACGCGATCTGGCCCTGCGCTGCTCCTGACGGGTACGTCTCAGCGCCGCGATCTCCTCTCTCAGGGCGGCGATCCGATCGCGCGCTCTGCGGCGCTGCAGTTCCAGAATGGTCTCGCCCTTTCCGCGGCGCGCGCCCATTCCCCCTCCTCCTCCGAGTCGGGAAAGCTCCACGCCCTTTCCTGTCAGACGGGGCAGTGTGTATTTGAGCTGTGCCATCTCGACCTGAAGACGGCCTTCCCTGGTCACAGCATGGAGGTTGAAAATCTCCAAAATCAGCATAGACCGATCAAACGCTCTGCAGCCGGTCAGCCGTTCGATATTCTTGATCTGCGACGGGGAGAGTTCATTGTCGAAAATCACAAGTTCGATCTCATTTGCCTCGGCAAACTCCTTCAGTTCCCTCAGCTTGCCCTCTCCGAGGTAAGTGGCGGCAGAGGGCATCCCCCGCTGCTGGGTGATCACACCCACCACCTCAAAACCCGCTGTTTCGGCAAGACTCTCGAGCTCATCGAGACTGGCCTGCTTCGCCGCCTCCCCTGCTCCCTCCTGAAGAAGAGCTGCCAGGACGACCCTGGGGTTTTGCCCGGTTTCTGTGAAGTGTTCTTCTCTTATTCCTGTCTGTAAGTTTCGCAAGGTTCCTCCTGACTGCTTTCCTTCCTGTTTTTGGAACAAAGGGCCGCCGCTCCCCGCCTGCCAGGGCTCATGCCCGTCAATGGAGCGATCGATAAAGAAGATATTAATCCAGTATCATTATATCACACAAATCCCCTGTTTGAAAGGCCCAACATGCACCAGATTCGGCCTTCCTCCCGATTCTTCCAAAATTTTCGCACAGCGCCGCCCCGATTTTTCCTTCGCACCGTTCCCTAAGCCGGACGCGCTGCAGCCCGATCTGCATGGAGCAAGGCTCCATCCCTGTTGTCCTGCATACCGACGCAAGCGCCGACTGCCCCGTGCAGACCGTATTTGGCTTTTCTCTCAGGCAAAAAGGCCCCGGAGCCCTGCCGAAAATCTTTGAGATACAGACTTGACTTTTCCCATGCTTTATGGTAAATTGGTAAAGCATTGTAGATGCTGATTCTTTCGCTGATATGCAGGTGTAGTTCAGTGGTAGAACTCCAGCCTTCCAAGCTG
>JAEEGL014459747.1_pt1 | contig 12379 bp, 10 predicted proteins | sample 9134231 | NCBI WGS metagenome assembly JAEEGL01 (sample SAMN16246548, study PRJNA631951) | gut metagenome | biome: gut microbiome; feature: rumen; material: fiber-attached | host: Bos | place: Iran: Karaj | collected 2018-10 | reverse complement strand
GAGTGGAGTAGACGGGAGTCGAACCCGTGTCCAAAGACCCATCCCCTGTACTTCTACTATCATAGTCTGTGATTTTGGATTGCTCCGTTTCCTTCGATGAGGAGGTTCAAAGACAAACCTCCAAATGAAGTAGCTTCATGATACGCCCGTGCGGGCAAAGCTTAGCGCACGTCGTTTCTCACATCTTTGACGCCTGTACCCCCGCGTGTGAGTGCACGGGGACAGACGGGCCGCTTAAAGCGACAGCCTCCTACAGCTTAGGCTGCAAGAGCGTACTGATTTTCGTCAGCGTTTATATTTAAGTTTGCGATTAACGGATCGCACCGGATAGCTTCTCCAGCTTCAAAGCCCCTGTCGAAACCTTTACTACCCCATATTAAATTGTGAAGAACAAATATACAGCTTTACATTTCAAAGCATAGTATAGGTAATCATTTAAGCATTTGAGCACATAAAGCTCTATACCTTAAGCTTAACCTTAAAGTCTCTCTCCGCTTCGCGCTTCTGATCCTTCTTGGCTATATCCTCGCGCTTGTCATAGAGCTTTTTACCTCTGGCAAGCCCGATCTTTACCTTAACTTTACCTCTGGAAAAATATACTTCCGTCGGAACTAAAGTATAACCCTTTTCCTTGGTTTTTCCAAGCAGTTTATTTATCTCAGCCTTGTGCATCAAAAGCTTACGCACCCTGAGGGGATCTTTGTTAAAGATATTTCCCTTTTCGTACGGGCTGATATTCATTCCGTAGATCCAGACCTCGCTGTGGTCATCTATTCTGACCCATGCTTCCTTGATGCTGCACTTGCCGCCGCGAAGGGATTTAACCTCCGTTCCGACAAGCTCTATTCCGCACTCGTAAGTCTCGTCTATGAAAAAGTCATGATATGCTTTTTTGTTGTTTGCAATGAGCCGCGATGACTCCTTCTTCTCTGCCATGATAATACACCTAAAAAAGCACTCCTCATTCGAGGAGTGCTTTGAAATCATCTTTTAGAAAACCTTGAGGTTCAGAACTATAGCGATCAGAAGAAACAGAACCGCAAGAACCTTGGTTATCTTAACAAGATTGCCCTCCATCGAGCGTCCCTTGTTCTTGCCCCAGTAACTCTCTGCTGCTCCGGCAACCGCACCGAGACCGGCGGATTTACCTTCCTGCATAAGTACTATAAGAGTAAGAGCAAGACAAACTATTATAAAAACAACTGTAAGAATTATTCTTAATACCATTTTAAAACCTCTTTGAAGCTTTTGTAAATAAACTCTTAGTTCAATCCACTGAATATATCGGCTTTCGCCGTCAACTTCATTAGATTACCACAGATGGAGGGATAATGCAAGCCTTTTTTAATGAACTATAAGGGTCTTTCCGGTCATTTCTGCAGGCTGCTTTTCTCCCATCACGTCGATGAGTGTGGGGATGATGTCTGCAAGGCATCCGCCCTCTCTGAGCTTCACATCTCCTGCACCGATAAGGATGAAAGGCACGGGATTGGTGGTGTGAGCGGTCCAGGGCTTTCCTGTCTCGTAATCGATCAGCTGCTCTGCATTGCCGTGATCTGCACAGATAAAGAGCACTCCGCCAACCTCATTTACAAAGTTTACAACTTCGCCTACGCACTTATCAACCACCTCGATAGCTTCCTTTGCTGCCTCGAGCACACCGGTATGACCTACCATGTCAGGATTTGCAAAGTTACAGATGATAACATCATAGTAAGGATTGCCGTCTTCGTCCTTCTTGGTGATTGCTTCCGAAAGCTTATCGCATACGGTGTAGCAGCTCATACGGGGCTTTTTGTCGTATGTAGGAACATACTTGGGTGAATCTACAAGGATCCTGTCCTCACCCTCATTGGGTGTCTCCACTCCGCCGTTAAAGAAGAAGGTTACATGAGCATACTTCTCTGTCTCGGCGATACGTGCCTGACGCTTTCCGTTTGCTGCAAGCCACTCACCGAATGTGTTGGTAACTTCCACTTTCTTAAAGGCCACTTCATGATTGGGAATAAGAGGATCATACTCCGAGAAGCATACATATACAACATTCTTCCTGGGACCTCTGTCAAACTTGTCAAACTCATCATCGCAGAAGCAGTGAGTGATCTCACGCGCTCTGTCGGGACGGAAGTTGAAAAATACGATGGAATCGCCATCCTTGATGGTGGCAACGGGTGCGCCGTTTTCCTTTACTACGAAAGGAACTACGAATTCATCATTTACTCCGGCATCATAGGAAGCCTGGATTCCTGCGGGTGCGCTCTCTGCCTCGTTTCCGATGCCCTGTGTGAGAGCTAAATATGCCTTCTCGACACGGTCGTAGTTATTATCTCTGTCCATCGCATAATATCTGCCGTGAACCGATGCGCTCTTTCCTACGCCAATCTTTTTCATCTCTGCTTCAAGATCCTCTGCAAAGCCCTTAGCAGACTGAGGCGGAGTGTCTCTTCCGTCAAGGAAGCAGTGAACATACACCTTTTCGAGTCCCTCACGCTTAGCCATCTCAAGCAGGCCGTAGAGGTGAGTGTTGTGGCTGTGTACACCGCCGTCGGAAAGAAGTCCGTAGCAATGCAGGGATGAATTGTTGTCGCGGCAATTCTTCATAGCCTTTTTTAGCTCGGGGTTCTCAAAGAATGTGCCGTCCTGTATCTCCTTGGTGATACGGGTAAGTTCCTGATAAACGATCCTTCCGGCTCCCATATTGAGGTGGCCTACCTCGGAATTTCCCATCTGGCCGTCGGGAAGCCCTACTGCCATTCCGCTTGCATTACCCTGTACAAAGGGATAATTCTTTTTAAGGGAATCCACCACCGGGGTATTGGCCTGCAGGATCGCATTTCCTTCTTCTTTTTCGTTGATCCCATAGCCGTCAAGGATAAGTAGTACAACAGGTTTCTTGCTCATGTTAATTGATCCTCTCTTACTTGTTTTCATTGATATAGAGCTGGACGCGGCTCTGGATGATGCCGGCTACTTCCGCCGCCGACTTCTGTCCCGAGAAGCACGCTGAAGCCTCTTCCTCTATTATAGACGTAATCTGCTGATTATTGTACCATGTTTTTCTGCAATTTTTGATAATATTTACATAATAATCAACTTCCTGCTGCGTCATAACCGGAACCGTGTACTCAATTCCGTCAACATAGTAAGTGTTGTCATAGTAGTTTCTGTTTCCGTTCTCATCTTCCCAATAAGGCCTGTCGAGCCCTTTTGCCGCCCATTTATCGAATGATGATTCCAGAACGGGAATATCATACTGGAGAGTATCCTGGTATTCCTGAGTGAGATAATACCTTTCAAAGGCCCATGCTCCCTCTGTGCATGCACCCTTTGCGATGACACAGGGTGTTGTCGAGCTTGCGATGATCCCGGATTCTCCGGTTCTTGAAGGGAATCCTATGAGCACGCCCTCTCCGTCGAAATACTGGTAGTTAGTCATCTGTATATCCTGAAGATTATATATATAAGTGTTAAGAAGTATCACCTTACCGCTTCTGAATTTTGAAGCATAATCCGTATAATAATCTTCATCATTCCATTCTGTTTCTGCCGGAAGCTTGGAAGCATATTCAAGTGCGGTGATAAAATCATCACTCTGGAAATCGCATTTTCCGGTACCCGCATCCACAAACTCGCTTCCGTCTATTGACATTATCGCGCTTATGAACGAGTCTCGAACGGGATATTCGGTAAGAGACGTTCCAGCCGGAGCATTTTTCATAAACTCAACGCATTCCGATATAGTCCACGAACTCTTATCTCCCACAAATCTCTTTCCTGCCATATATCCGGTATAGCTGAATGAAGGAACGATCTTATAATGTTTTCCGTCCACAGCAAATGCATCAAACACATTTGTGAGGTATGTATTCTTTGAAAGCTCCTCATCATTTGCGATCAGATCATCAATATTTACAAGCAGTCCTTTTCTCGCATAGCTTGAAAGGTCCAGCGATCCCTCTTCCGCATAGATGATATCGGGAACATTTCCGGAAAGAATATCGTTATTAAGTCTGGTATATCCTGCAAGCCAGTCATCATCTGTCGCATATTGTGAATAATCTTTGATCACAATGCGATATTCGGAATTAGTCTTATTGAAATCGATTATACGCTTCTTAACATCTCCGCCGACCCAATAAACAGCCATAGTCACAACCTTCTTGTCGGGAATGGTCGAGGGATCGACATGTTTAAAGAATGCAAGGCAGGAATTGTAATCGCTGTCGCTGTATGCTCCTATAAATGTCTCGGAATCGATCATGGCAAAGTAATTAACCGCATATCCGTCAAGGTCCGAATTGATGCAGTTCATATACTCTTTTGCTTCTTCATCGCCGATATTGACCGTGTAAATACCATAGTTGTTGGAGAAGATAAAGTCTGTATCAATACCGCTCTGAACGCTGTATCCGGAATTGATCAGCACATTCGGAACGGTTATCTTTTCGCCGATCGTAAGAGTATCAGGATCAAAATAAGCACATCCTGTATTGTAATCACTGTCATAATAGAATGCGACAGTCTTACCGTTCTTTAATGTTATAACATTGGTAACGGTTGAGCCTCCGCTCGGTATATCCTTTTTCTGATATACGGTGCCGGTGCTTCCGATATAGACAACTTTATTATTGTTTCCGGTATTCTCGGAATAATTCTCGGTATAAATGATGACTTCATTGTCTACCTGGAACATGAAGTTGGCATATACATTATCGGAATTAAGTTCTTCATTAAGATCCACATCCCACTTGCAGCTTCCGTCATATCCCCAGCCGCAGGCGAGCATCCTTGTCACATATCCGCTGTTTCCGTCATATGAATAATTGTAATCATACTCCATCACACCTACGATGCAATCATCAAGCAGCAGGAATCTGTTGAAATAATTATTCTCCCACCAATATGTATCATTGAAATAATACTCATCTTCGGATACAACATCTTCGGTGACAAGCTTTGATTCCTCAGCAGCTTCGTCTTCCGCTGCCTCTTCACCTTCTGCTGCCTCTTCGCCTTCCTCGGCCGATCCTGACTCTTCCTCCGGTACTTCGTCATTGTAAATTACAACGGGACCGTCTTCCGTCTCTCCGCCTTCGTAGTAATTGTTGGCAGCGTCCACCGCAGCCTTTATCTCATCATAATTGTCGGGCAGATAGCGGGTGAGATCGGGCATGGTAAGCTGAGTATCCGATACAAGCTTACCGTTCAGATCAACCTTTGCCAGATAAGGGATCATAAGACTTGTCTCGTTATCATATGTGCTGTAGATAACAGCCACTTCATTTCCCACTTTTCCCATGGAATAGAACTGATTGTATCCGCTTTCGGAGGATGTGTATTCTATCTTGTCATAAGAAAACACTCCCTGTTTGGAAGCCTGTACAACAGCGGCTTCCTGTTTTTTATTAGATGAGCCGTGATTGAACGGGCTGTTGCCTCCTCCGTCTTTTTTACATCCGGCCAGGCCCAGAGTCATGACTCCCGCAAGTATAAACGATAATGCCTTTACAAATGATCTGTTTTTCATAATCCTTCCTCTCTTTTTTTGTAAGCGATAAGACTGCTTATCCACTCAAAAAGCCTTACAAACTGATGCCCTATCAATTCTTTGTTCTGTATGAAAAGGATCACTGCCAGAGTCAGAACAACGATCCCCGAATAGCTGAGCATAATAACAAAAAACAACGTCAAAACAGATATTACATCCGCTTTGTTTCTCGCCACATTCTCCCACCATGGATAGACCACGGCTTTGGTCCTCATTGACCTGTAGAAAACTCCCTTGAGATTCTTAAGGCTCTGAATGATGGAAAAACGCTTTGTATTTTCTATAAGGTCTATCTTGTCCTCGTTCACCGAGAGCATTCCTTTGACCTTTGTCATCGCGTAACCCGGAACAGGATTCGGCATTACGATATCATAAGATGTCACACCGTATATTGTTCCGTTATCTTTCAGATAATTATAGGATACGTAACAGAAATCCTGCCTTGCTCCGGCAGCAAAGCTGAGCTTATCCTGAGGCTGATCAAACACTCCTCTAATGACCAGCGGTTTGTCACCAACATACAGTATCTGCCCTGCTACATCCGGCGAGCCATACAACTTCCATGCAGCCGATCTGTCGATTATACAATAATCCTCGTTTAGATCGGAGGCGGAAAAATACACTCCGCTGAGCATCTCCTGCGGATGAATGTTGAAATAGTCTCCGCTCACTCCAACCGCATTGAGAGTAACATTTGCCTTTTTGCTTGAAACCGCTATGGTTCCGTTCGCGGCAAAACAGCTCTCCGTGAGCCTTGCATTAGGGTACTCTTCATCGGTCGTTATGGATTCGGCATTAAGCTTCTCTTCGATCTGATAATGAAGGTATTCCAGCGTATCCGCCGCCACTTCCGCATCGGGTGTGAAATATGCGGAGATGTGTGAATACCCACCTTCTCCGGCCCATTTTTCAGCCACCCTGGATCCCGGCACCTTTGAAATATTCGACACCGAAATGATCCTTAGCACCAGCGCTATAAGCAGCGATGCGCCCGCAGAGATCAAGAATATTAACTTTATCTTACTTAGTCCCTTAACTTCCATTAATTATCAGACAGCATGATCTGCTGACCTTCGGTTATATCTTTGGTGGCAGTTGTAACAACGGGCTCGTACCCTTCAAAAGCTCCCTTTATGGCAGTCTGAATATCGTCCGTTGCAAGTATCTCAACATCATATCTTATAGCAAAATATCTGTTTCCGAGAGGGCTTGATTTGGATTCTACCACCAGCACATAATCGCCCTTGTTATCGTTTTTAAGTGCGCTTGACGGAACGATCATGTCGTAGTTTGATGTCTTGGAATTGATCGACATCGTGAGGGTCTGCCCTGCCGTAAGGCTGCCCTGCAGATTAAGTGTAACAAGTTTCTTTCTGTTGGCATCATTGGGGTCGGGGCGCACAGTGGCTACCACGCCGGTAACATCGTTATACCACCAGGAATTGGTTACTGTTGCTTCATCGCCTACAGTGATGGTCTTAGCCTTATCATTATCAACCGAGAAACTCATAGTGTATCCCTGGCCTTCCGGCTGGATAGTAACTACAGGATCATCAAGGCTTGTCTTCTTGCCTGATGTAACATTAACGGAAAGAATGGTACCGTTGATAGGAGATTTAACATCTTCTGCCGAAGATTCGGTTTCGATCTTGGTAACTGCTTCCTTCTGCTTGTCAACATCTTCCCGTTTCTTTCCGATATCCTTAAGAAGGCTGTTCAGTGTTTCCATCTGGGCAATATCGCCAACGATTTCCTTAAGGTTTTCCTCTCTCTCGGTGAGCACATTTTTCGCATTCGCAAGAGAGATCCCGGCAACTTCGAGCTGGTATTTGAGGTTTGACAGCGTATCGGCATTATTTATCTCGCCGGAATTAACCTGTGCCTGTGCTTCCTCATATGCCTTTTTAGCGTTTTCGCAAGTGGCATTAGCATTATCGTAAGCAGCCTGTGCGGCTTCCTTGGCTTCACTTGCTGTTTTTAACTCAGCCTCTGCGGCAGCGATGGCCGCCGGTTCTGCAGAAACAGCATCATTATATACTGTTGTTGCGGATACCAGATTGGCCTGAGCTACAATGATGCGGTCTTCAATTTCCGCGAGTATCTCATTGTCCGCAGCGATCGTTGTGTCAAATTCCTCCTGCTCTTCCTCTGTCAGATCGGGATTTGCGGGATCTTCATTGTGCAACTGCTTTTTATCCTTTAATTCCTTGAATGCCTCAAGTGCTTCGAGTTCTTTCTGAGCTGCGTCCTTCTCATCAAGTGCGATCTGGACTGCACTCTTGGCTGCACTTAATGCGGTTTCCGCATTTGTAAGATTAGTCTTGGCGGTCTCTAAGTTGGCGGATGCATCCTCAAGTGCAGTCTTGGCATTCTCATAATCTGTTTTTAACTTTTCAACCTGAGATTTGGATGCTTCCGATACATAAGCCGCACTGGTTATGCTTATCTGATTGTTTATGGCATCATAATTATTCTGACAGTCCTTAACGTCACGCTCGGCTGCATCCACTGCCGCCTGGGCATTGGTGATCCTGTTTCTGAGCTCATCTATGTTCAGCTCGCCCTGAGATGAAGCGATTATGGCATTTGTTACTTCATCGGAAAGAAGCGCTTTGTTATAAGCTTCCTTTGCGGTATCGAGCGCGTCCTCAGCCTCTTTAAGCTTATCCTTGGCCGCCTTGAGTTCCTCGCTGTCCTCTCCGTCGAGAGATACAAGAACATCTCCTTCGTGTACCACAGCTCCGACTTTTACAAGGATCCTGCTGACAGTCTTCTGCTGCTTAACCATCACGCTGTATGGATCGCCGCTTTCCACGGTTCCTTCACCTCTGATGACGGATGTGATGCTTCCCGGCTGGATATATTGTACTGCAACGCGAGGAAGCGAATAATTCATTATAGTATTGGAGAAAAATGTAAGCACAAGCATCACAACAAGGAATATGATTATAAAATTCTTTATCATATCCTTGCGCCGCTTGAAACTCTTTTCCTGCGGATCCATTTCTTCTTTTTTTGCCGGTATAGTGGTCTTCTTAATCTCTTCGGCCATGACTAAAATCTCATCCTTTCGTCTCTTCAGCCTGCTGCAAAGCACGCTGCAGGTTTACTGCTTAACTCCGCCCTGATATGTGATACCTTCAACCAGATATTCCTCTCCGTATAAGAAAACCAGAAGAGTCGGTATCAGATATATCGTAGCCACCGCAAATGCAAGGCTCACTTCACCGGAATTGATCTTACTGAGGTATACCGAAAGCGGATACTTTTCCGGATCGGAAAGCAATATAAGCGGCTGCTCAACCATGTTCCAATAATCTATGAATACGAGGATTCCCGTGGACATTATGATCCCCTTGCAGAGCGGCAGGCATATCCTTGTAAACACCTTCCACTCTCCCGCGCCGTCTATCTGTGCGGCTTCGATGCAGGAAACCGGGATCCTGTTCATATATTTTGTTATAAGATACACCGAAAACGGTGAAAAAATACCCGGGAGCCATATTGCCCAATATGTATCGAGTATGCCGAGCTTGCTGGTCACAAGATAGTTTGGAACCAGAGTAACCTGATAAGGCATCAGCATAAGGATGATATAAGCGAAAAAGATCACTCCCCTTATCTTTCCTTTATACCTGTAAAACCCATATCCCGCAAGTGCCGCTATCGCAAGCTGGAACAGCATTATGGGAACCACCAGTATCACCGAGTTCCAGAATTTCAAAAGATATTCCGGGCTTCTCAAAAGCACAGTACCGTACTGATTAAAGCTAACGATATCCGGAATGAATTTGAGGTTAACCAGCTCCGATACAAACTGCCTTCCACCGGATTTGGTGGTGGCAAATATCGCTCCATAGTTGGCCGTAAATTCCGTCGGTGACATGAAGGAATTGGTGATCGTGAGCACTATTGGCATCAGGAACAGCAGTGAAATGACTGCTGTAAGCAAAGTTGCGATACTCATACATATGATCCGTATCACCTTTTTCCTGCCGGTATGACGCTTTTCGACCGAGCGTATTTGTTCACGGGCTGCTTTTTCCATTGCTTTATTGTTTCAAATAACCTTTTTTTCAAAACACTTAATAGTATGATATGCTCATCGCTTAGGATTCCAGGTCCTTGCTGAAATGTTCTTCTGCCTTAAATAATAGAACGATCAGCACGATCATAACAAGGCTCATGAGTACTGCAGCTGCGGACAGTGTCTGATAATCGAGACTCTTAAACTTGTTGTTCATAAAATGCTGCAGCATATATATACTCTCATAAGGATAATCCGTCGTGAGAAGATATATCTCTCGGAATATCTTGAATGAGTTTATCAGCGACATAATGGTCACAAACACTATGGTGCTCACAAGATATCTCAATTTGATAATAAAGAATATCCTGAATCTTCCCGCACTCTCAAGCCTTGCTACTTCGATAATATCCTGCGGTACCGACGACAAAGCTGCCATGAAAAGGATCATGTTGTAGCCGATGTTTTTCCATAGAAACAGAATAACGATCACCACTATCGCATAAGATGATTTGAGCCAGTCGATCTTGGCTCCTCCGAATCTGGTGATCAGCACATTTATGGCGCCGTTATAATCAAAGAGCACCTGCCAGATAAGCACTATGGATGCCACAGGCACCATCATTGGGCTCAGCAGAAATGATCTGAACTGCGTCCTGAAAGGAATCTTGTTATCCAGAAGCAATGCCAGAAGGAGTGATAAAAGCACCGCCAGCGGAACCGCTATCGCGGAAAACACGCCGGTATTTGTCACGGCCTGTTTGAATGCGGAGTTTTTGACAACGGATGCATAATTCCTGAATGCCACGAACTGTTTTCCGATAGGATTATCCAGAAACGAATAGTAGATGACAACTATATAAGGAGCAAAAAAGAAAAGAGAAGCACCTGCGACGCTGGGGATCAGGAAAAATGTTGAACCCCATTTTGCTCTCAATTGGTGCTTACTGTACTTCTGCCTCACCCTTTTATTCTTTTTTTCGGTACTTTTTTCCCTCATTTGCCTAAAAAATCAAAATGTTACAAAAATATTACGTGAAAATGCAATAATTATTTCACTTATGTCTACCACAACCCCTAGTCCCCATCTTTTTTACCTTACCACAATATAACGGAAAAAAACAGTTAAGATTTCTTAATAAACATAAGAAAAATCAACTGTTTCAAGCCTTCCTAAAACTCATCTTCCCTTTTTTGCAAGATTTCCTTCAAATACATCTTGCGAAGGTGCCTGTTATGACGGAAACGGTTTATCAGACCGCCTCCTTTGTTGTATACCCAGTAGCTCTGTATCAAAACATCAAACACAAAAGGAGCTTTACTCTTAAAGGTCTTCTTGTATATGGTTCCGCCGGCCTCAACATCCTTTCCGTCCTTTTTGATGAACTTTATGAGGTCGTTGTTGCTCTTAATATATGCCCTCGTAGGGAACTCCGTATATGCAAGACCCGCGCAGTTGGCTTTGTGTGCATCGCTTCCTCCGAATCCGGGAAGATTGTATGTTTTTGCAAGGTACTGTGCTTTGTGGTTGGCTTCTTCGCTCTCACATGCATTGAATTTCTCGACAAAATCAAACTGCTTCAGATACTGCATCTGCTTGTGCTGTTTCATCGTATTTACAATGCTCTGATATCTTATGCCATAGGGATGCGCCGGGCCGAGAATACCTCCGTGATGGTGAACGATATCTATAAGAAGCTTAACGGGCATCCATCTGATCTCAAGTATCTTAAGAGATATATGATTAGGGAGCAGAACAAGTATATGCCCCGCATCCAGAGTATCATACTCTATTCCTTTAAGTACCACAAAATCAGGATACTTTTCATCGAGTCCCATTTTTTTGTAGTACCTGTATCCGTTGTAGGATGTATGATCGGATATCATCATCCCGTCAAAGCCTTTGGAAATAAGTATCTTAATATACTCTTCGATCGGAAGCTTTGCATCCACAGAGCCTTCCTTGGTATGACAATGCATGTCAAATTTCATTGTTTAAGCCTTTCATATAAATCTTCCAAACCTTCTATGCGAAGCAGGAAATCAGAATTATCATAATCACCCTTATCAAAATTCCAGAGGGACATATAACCCTCCACAACCCCTACAAGGCGCCCGTACAGGTCGCAGACCGAACCGCCGCTCATACCTCTTACGACATCGTGGGTGGTCTTGACACAGTTACGTGCATCACTCATAAAATACTCATCCAGCGACTGTATCGCCATCTTGCCAATCTTGGGCTTTTCATTTAGAAAATGACCGGAATAAGCCACCACGTTCTGGCCTTTTTTAAGATCATCATACACGTTTTCATCGCAGTAAATAGCCTTGATCTCAATAAGTGCGTCCGCCGGTATATCCGAGGTGGGGATCCTGATCATAGCTACTTCATTTTCGTCCGACATCTGCATGTAAAACGGCTTTTCAATATCTATGGCCGTTCCTTCGTCGTCGCAGAATATGATCTCCACGTTGCCGTCAAATTCCTTATATACATGAGTGCAGCTCACTATATAAGTATAATCTTCATCTATGCGGTAAATAAATCCCGATCCCGCCGAATATCCCCATGAATAGGCGTTGGAATAGCTGTACATCATGTTGACCTGAGCGGGCTCTATAAGATCGAGCACAGCAGTCTAATCCTCTTCCGGCAGAATATCATACTCAAAATAATCATATTCGCAGAGAAGATCCATCTCCTCATCAGTGAGGAAAAATGCCCCTGCTTTTTCATCACCTACCGTCAGTTCGGAAACGATCTCGGTGGTAAGACCATGGCTGTCTGTTGCCGTGTATTT
>JAEEGL014228585.1_pt1 | contig 12379 bp, 5 predicted proteins | sample 9134231 | NCBI WGS metagenome assembly JAEEGL01 (sample SAMN16246548, study PRJNA631951) | gut metagenome | biome: gut microbiome; feature: rumen; material: fiber-attached | host: Bos | place: Iran: Karaj | collected 2018-10 | reverse complement strand
TCTTTCCTGTTCATCCTTCAATACCTCTTTCCCGGGGCAACGGGGTCCTCTGTCCGTTACTGCTCAATGCTTTCCCCGTCTCTACATTTTATGACTTCAGAACCCTCCTCGCAATATCCGTTGTCTTATCTCCTCCAGAATTTACAGCATTGTTACACCATCGCCCATCATCCTGCAGCGAGTCGGGACGGTTCTGTTTGACTCACTCAGTGCTTCGGTACGTCCTGATACAAGTCCAAACAAAAAGGTCCTGCAGAATATGTAGGACCTTTTGATCACCTACAAACGGAAAAACATTCCTGTTACCTCTTCCATTGCACCGCAATGTCTTCCCGAGCGAAGTCGAGGGATCTCCTCCCGAAGGTAAGCCCCGGAGAAAACATATGGTTTTTACTCCATATTTTCAAAAAGATTTGTGTACATTTCGGAAACTGTCATATCACCCGATAAAAAATCATATATATACAAACTCAATACATCCATTATTCCGGGAGTTATCTCTTTCGTCCTTGTAAAATCAAACTGTGAAAACAATTTCTTATACGTCTCTTCAGCATTATTCGAAAACAGTTTTGTACTATCTGCAGAAAGCATCTGTTCAAGTGATTGAATATTCATTAATTTATCATGCAACACATCATCACCCAAGCCAAAATAATCTTCCGTTTTCACCAGAAATGCTTCAGCCTCCTGGAGTTTCCTATAGTTTTCTATATTCACCCCCGTATCAGGAGATGATTCTGTATATGGATTCAGAAGATACTTTATTTCTTTATTCTGACTGGCAAAAGCACCTTTTATATACTCTACAGCAACTTCCCGGTTTTGTGTAAGTGGATCAATATACGCAAAATCCATCCATGCGTTAATTCTGGCTTCAACGCCCTGATCAACAGGAAGCGGAGCCTGATAACGGAACAACTCATAATTCAATTCCGTAAAATCAGACATATCATTAAACATCTCATTGATACAAGCTGTTTCACACAGTGTTTCTTCGCCATTCCAATCCAGAATAACCTGACACAATTTTTCAATACAGGCTTTATCCGGACAGATTCCCTGCACAATACTCTGATATATATAATCAGACATAAGCAAATAGCTCTGCGGATACATATACCTGGCCTGATAGTAATTCATAGGGTCATATGGGCTTTTGTCTTTTGCGTTCAGAAGGAAATCATTATATGTGGAAAAGCGGTTTAAGTAGTCTGCCGTTTCAGATGAAAGATCAATACGCCATAATGAGCAGTGTAAACCAACAGGAAGAGCATAAACGCCTTCCGGAGCAGACACAAAATTCCTGATTACAGGATCATATTCTGATAAACTTTGAGACAGTGAGTCACACAAGGGAATTAACAAACAGTTATCGCGCCATTCATCATCCAAGGTGGATCCAAACATGATGTCAGCCTTATCCGATTCCCCAACAAGTTCAACCTGCAGCTCTGGATACTGAACAGCACAGATAGCAGGATAGAAATAATAAGGATAAACATACTCTATACTAAGACGATTTTTGAGGGTTATTTCCTGCTGTGTGCCAAGCAACAGCATATAGTACTCGTTATATACTGCTACCGTTGATTCATTGATATACAGCAATTGCGTTGAAGTACTATTTATAATGATTGGAATATGTCGTATGCATTTTTCTTCTTTTTCACATTTACAATATAAAAACCCATCTTTCAGATAATATAGCGTCTGATGCTCGCTATCGTATGCATATGTATCTATACCCACCGGCACATCAACAGGGAAGTTGACTTCGTCCAGCATATATATGCTTTCCGAATTGCAAAGAGCATTATCCAGGATGCTTTCTGTATAGGGCACTTCGGTACAATATCCATCACCATCGTCCGTTATCTCATACCATGAGTCACTACTATCACAGCCATATAGTATACCTTCACTGTTCGATACAATAAACATAAGGGCAGGGTATTTTTTGGCCTTTTCAAGTTCATCTTCGCTTAGCTTGCGCCCATCAGCAAAACAATGAGAATGAAAAGCAAAAACAACGTCAATATCAGATCCATCCAGTTCCATCCGATACAAAGCATTGTATGTCAGGAAATATACTTTATTCCCCACTGTACACACTGATTCAACCTCAAGCGGTCTTTCTATACCGCCATTATCTTCATACACAATTCTTGTGTCTAAAGGTCCATCCATTATTTGGGGATATGGATAAGCATATACTATTGCAGGCAATAAAATAATAGATACTAATAGTACAAAAAGAAGAAAACATTTTTTCACTTAACCCTGCCCTCCTTTATATACTTACAACTTTTATTTTATACTTTCACAAAATGCCCGTAGCTTCTTCCTTATACAGGAGGCAGAGAACCATCCACCGGTCTTCTCCTTTTAATCATTTGTCATTCATCATGCAGATATCCTGTTTCCCGATTATTTCCTCAAGCCTTTGTGCAAACTCCTGGCTCCCGTAAAGCAGAATATATCCCTGTCCGCCGTCATCATAGCAATGAATCCGCCCGTCAAAGTTCTCCTGCTCAAGAACCTCATTCATCCAGTTAATCGCGTTCCCGTCTATCCAGTCGCCGTAAAAGCCGAGTTCGCGCTGATATGTATGCCCGTTCAAACAGAAGGAAACTGTTGTTATTCCCTCAGCAGGCCATATCCCTGTTTCTTCCGCCTGCTTCATTCTGTCTGTAAAGCTGCCGGTTTCCTTATATTCTTCAATCTTTTCATAGACATCTGTAATCCCAAAGCCCGGAACAATAGCCGCTATTCCCTTTAGGAACATATGGTACATATTCTCAATGTCATCCCGTTCCGCGTCAAATGCATATACGTCAGAAGAAGACGGCACCCATTCGCCGGTTTCCGCGTCCTCATCCCCCATACCAAGCCAGATCAGCAGATAAACAGGAAAGTCATCCCCGTAATAATCGACCGGAGGCATTCCGCCCTCTGTATAGTACTGATTCCATCCTGCCCATGATTCTTCTGTCTCTTTTAACATCTGATCAGAGATATCAATCCCTAAATCCCGAAGCTCATTCACAATGTCCATCCGCATTGTACCCTGCATTATCTCCTTTGCCCTGTTTTCTTGTTCCTCCTCATGGGTCAGATACTCCAGCGCGACCGCCGCTTCTTCAACTCCCGCTTCCGACGCTTTTGTCAGCCATTCCCTTGCTTTTTCAGCATCTCTCTCCACGATTTTCCCCCAGCCGTATTCTACACCCAGGTTATACATACCATAGCCGTCACCCATATCTGCAGCCTTCTGGTAATACATAAACGCTTTCTCTGAATCAGCAGAGAAATCCTCATCGGTTTCGTAAATATATCCAAGCAGCGTCACGGCAGCGGAAATATCTGCTTCCGCTGCTTTTTCAAGGTATTCCACAGCTTTTTCTTTGTTCGCTGAGATTCCCTGACCGTAATAATACATATATCCGGTCATATATGCTGCCTGCCCGTTTCCTATGTCAGCCTCCCGCTCATACAGAGGAAACGATGCTTCATATACCCCCGCGTCATACAGGAAGGCAGCAGCTTTCTCCGTAAAAGAATTACTGCAGCCAGCAACAGCAAGAATCACTACAGCAAGTATAATACCGGCAGTCTTCAGCAATGGTATTCCCTCCGATCAGTATTATCGTTCATAATAATAGGTATATACAGAATACCCTTGGATTACTCAGGAGACAGGGGACGGGAGACAGCGGACGGTTCTGTGTCTCCTTTTACTCTTGCTCTGGTTCTCTGTCTATTATGACGTTTTTTGATGTCAATTGCTTTCCGGAATAAAGGTGAGTTTATTTATTTCTGCGTACTTCTCAGCCGCTGACCCCGGAACGCCATAGATTGTTTGAATCTGGTCCCCAAGGGAAACGAACTGGGCTGTCGTCAATTCAGATTCTTCTCCAGTTCGAACATTCTGCATGATTCCAATTTCCGTTGTGCTTTCGGGAATATGCAGTTCAGTGATGCTCGAATTAGTAAAGGCGCCATTTCCAATATACTCCAGCCCCTCAGGCAGCGTTATGCTTGTCAGGGCTGAACCGGCAAACGCATGCGAATAGATTTGTTTGACGCCTGCCGGAACAGTATATTCCTTTTCTTCATTCATATAGGAATACCATATCAGTTTTTCACCATCCGCAGAAAACACGATGGTTTCATCTTCGTTCCCCACGAAGTGCCCATTTTGTTCCGGAACGCTGATATACCCCAAATAATCACATAAAACAAAAGCATTGTCGTCGATCTCTTCCAGGGTTTCAGGCAGATGCAGTTCAGTCAAATACATATTCCCCCAGAATGCAGTATATTCTATTTTTTTCAATCCTTCGTTCAATCCCGGATCAACCAGGCGAAAACAGCTTTCAAAGGTTGCCATGGGAAGAGTTTCAAGAGATTTGGGCATTTTTACATAAACCAGCTTTGTGCATCCGCCAAATGTATGAGGGCCCATGTCACGCACAGAATCCGGTAAAGAAACGCATCGTACAGACGTTTCGTAAAACACATTGTTTCCCATGGAAGTCACAGGCTTCCCTTCAATTTCAGAAGGAACCACAACATAGTCGCTTTTTCCGATATATGACGTTAGTCTGACCTCATCATCTTCTATAACATAAGAGAAATCCGTTTCCGGTGCCGTTTCGATGCTTACCGGAAAAGAAACCGTGAAGGAGTCGATCATTTCCTCAATAATACCGGTATATTCCTTATCATCAGGATGCGTCGGATACATAATAAACCAATATGTTCCTAGGCCCTCACTAATGAATGTGAATTCCGGATCCTGAATCCACACCATCTCATATCCCTGGTCAATCATTTCAACCCGTGTGGCAGGAAGTCCGTGAATATCAAACTTCTCTATAATTTTACTGTATTCTGTATCCTCCCCCGCTATAACAGAATACCCCTCCATCAACATACTATACAGAGGATGATCTTCATCCTGAATAATCATTGTTTTATCATATGCATCAAACTGGCCAATCATGACCGCGTCTGATAATTCTTCAAACTCTTTTCCTGCTATCATAACCGGACAGCCAAAGGCATAACTGCAATCAGCGTGCTGCCATTCCGCAGGACAATCCACAAAGAACTTGCCTCTGTAAGTTTCATTCGCAACCAACGGATAACACGTGTATCCGGGCATTGATCGGAATTCAAGCTCTATCTCTCCCTCCGCCAGAACACAGGAACAGCATTCCACACTCAACAACATCACCAGCAGAAGGGTAAGGATACAAAAGATCTTCTTATTCATTATGCGCACCTCTTTGTTTTGTTCAGGAGTTAACAAGGACCATTTTTGCACTTCTCTGTCTATTATGACGTTTTTTCTGCCCAATTGCTTCCTGTCAACTTCTATTTTAATTTGGAGTCATGAAGTCAACAGAGATGGTTCTGTTTGACTCATTCAGCACTTCGACACCTTCATATGGCACAGGGGTTACAGCAAGCCGCCGTAACCCCTGTGCTTATACTTACTCTGATCAATCAATCATCGAAGATATTATGGCCTTAAATTCTTTTGTCTTTGAGAACGTCTTCACCAGTTCCTGCAGTTTTGTGCCATTGTTCAGTTTTTCGACCCAGGTGTTCAGGTCTTCCTGATCAGCTTCACGGCCAATATACACCCTGTACAGGATCTTCACAAGTTCCTCGCCATCCAGGTTCCTGTTCTCGAATTCCTCAGAAGAGAAGAAGCTGTTAGCCACCTGCTCCGGTGTCATCTGTCCGCTTGTCAGTATCTCTGTCCAGTTGGTCAAGCCGTCCTGGTCCACCTCCCTGCCCAGGATCCGTGCATAACAACGGCGGATAAAGCTTTCTGCCTTCTCCTTTTTGATCGTCCGCCTAGCGGATGTCAGGATTCTCGGGTTATCCGCTCCGTTATTGCCGTTTCCTGTTTCGTTTGCACTCTCGACCTTCACCGAACCGGGTGTGATTCCGTATTCCCTGCAGATCCGCTGGAACTCATTGGAAGCGCAGAACCCATTGATGGCTGCTGCCAGGGGCTGACCATCCTCCAGTTTCGTAACCCAGTATTCCTTGCCTTTGTCATCGGAACCGCGTCCCAGCATGGCTTTATACAGGATCTCAACAATATCAGAGCAGCTGTAGTTCTTATTTTTGAACTCGTTGCTTCCCATAAAACCGTAGATAATCTCAGAAGCGGTCTTTGTCTTGTTCCTCAGGGCTGTCGTCCAGTCCGCGAATCCCGCGGCATCCGGTTTCCGGCCCAGGATGATGCTGTAGCACCGGGTCACAAAGGCTTCCACCTTGTCTCCCGAATCAACAATAACCGTGCAGCTTGCTGTTTTTGTACCGTCTTCTGACATTGCAGTGATTGTTGCCTTACCAGCCGCAACAGCTGTCACCTTGCCTCCCGCGTCTACCGTTGCAACGCTGTTGTTATTGCTGCTCCAGATGAATTTACCGTTAGTGGCATAGGCGGGAGTAACCGTGGCAACCAGTGTTTCCATGGCACCTTCTGACAGTGTCATTTCGGTCTTGTTCAATGTCACGCCCAGCACCGGTACAGAGCCTTCCGCATTAGGAGACACTGTAACCACACACGCGGCAGTCTTTCCGCTGTCCTCTGTTGTCACCGTTATCGTTGCGCGTCCAGGCGTCACAGCCGTGATCTTTCCGTTTGAATCCACTATCGCGATTTCGGGATGGTCACTATTCCATCTGATATTCTGATTCCCCGCATAGAAAGGAGATATTGTTTCTGTCAGCTGCTTATTCTCGCCCGCGGTCATATCCAGCTTGGTATAGTTCAAAGAAACGCTTTCGACCGCCACCGGAATGAGCCTGACATTTTTATCCACGGCAAAGTATTCCTCCGGGATATATCGGCTCCAGCCATAGGTTTTATCATCCTCAAATCTTGTTTCATCCGCAATCAGTTTGATAAGGGCAGGACATTTACTTATATCCAGTACCGTTATTTTGTTTTCGCTGCAGTTGAAATAAGCCAGTTTGGGATTTTTACTCACGTCCAGCGTTGTCAGCTGATTACCGTTGCACCAGATTGAAAATATGGTTCCGTTGTTTTCTGTGTTCAGTTCGGTAAGCTGATTATTATAGCAATACACGCCCCATAGGTCAGCGCATTTGCTGATATCCAATGCTGTCAGCTGGTTGTCATTACATACCACAGTTTTCAGTTTTGTGTTGTTGCTTAAATCCAGTTTTGTCAGCTGGTTTTCCCTGCAGTCCAGCTGCGTCAGTTCCGGATTGTGGCTTAAATCCAGCTCCCTAAGATTATTATGCAGGCAATCCAGTTCCTGCAGATTTGCATTCTGGCTCAGATCAATAGATGTTATCGGAAGATACCAGCAGGTCAGTTTCTCCAATAAAGTATTTTTGCTGACATCCAGAGATGATATATTCGTCCGTGAACAGTTTAGCAATCTCAGTTTTGTACATTGACCCAAATCCAGCGATTCTATGGGACATCCATAACAATTAAGCTCTTCCAGATTCGTATTTGACCTCAGATCCAAAGACGTAATGTCAATATCCATGCAGCGCAGCTCTTTGAGGGATGTAAAGAACTCAATACCCTTGAATGATTTTATATCTTCGTAATTTACATATATTGAGGTGACGCTGTCCACTTCTTCCGGAGTTAAAATCGCGTCGCCGTTATCACAATACCTTTCAATATAAGCTCTGAATGTTTCATCCGGGAAATTGGTGTCATTCAGGACAATCCCTTTATCAACACCTGTTATCAGGCTTACTGTTTTATCAACACTCAAATATCCTGATTCCCCGCCATCCCAGGAATAGTAGGTATCATATTCCTTCTGTTTGTTTTTTATGATCACTTTCACAAGATCATGGCATTCACTGATATCCAGTTCAGATATTTTGTTGTCTTCGCATTCAAGGCTTTTCAGATATGGATATGCGCTGCTGACATCCAATGATGTCAGCTCATTTCCGCTGCAATTCAGTTTTTCCAGGTTGTAGTTGCCCGTCACCGATAATGATGTCAGATTGTTATCCTCACACGAGACGACCTTAAGATTCCGGTTATCACCGGTAAACAGGGCTGTCAGCTGGTTACCACTGCAATACAATTCTTCCAGTTCTGTAAAGTTATAAAGCCCTCCAAGCGTTTTGACTCCCAGATTGGTGACATCTATACATGTAACAGCATCAATCTCTTCATCATTCAGAGAATGATCTCCATCTGTATCAAACTGAAGTAAATATGCCCGGAATGTTTCATCCGGAATAAAAGTTTCACCGTCCAAATCCAGTCCGTCGGCACATGCTCCAACAGCTATACACAGCATTACAACCATCACAGCAATAAACAAACCAAGCTTCCTCATGAACTATCCCCCAATGCTTTTGATCAACCTTTATGATCCGGAAAGGCTTCTGATCCACAGCTGCATTATGTTGCTTCCATATATTTACAGATGCAAATGTGGTTCTATTTTCGCATATTTGACCGTACATTTCAATCATGCTTACAAATCTTTCCTGTTTGTGTTGCTAGAGCCAGCACTTGCCGACTCACTCATGTTCCAAATCTCCATTGAAAAAGGCCTTGCTTCTGCAAGGCCTTTCACTTTAATTTGTAAGAGAACTGCATATGGGAAATCATTTCCTGTCTCAAACTGCCTTCTTCCTTGTTCCCTTTACTCCTACATATTTATCACGATACTATATATTATAATCTGTCTCCATGGTTTCATGATTAACTTATGTATGCTCTGTGGGTACTTCTATTATCTCTATCCACATTTTTTCTTCGTCCATCGACTCATACACAACTGCTGCAGATGTATTTGACAATCCAAAAACATGATAATCCAAGTCTTTGGAAGATATTCGTGTTAGAGGATCTGATACCTGCAATTGGTCATTCTCATTATCTGTCAATTCATATATATATCCGGAATCACAATCTATAACACAGCACCGCTGTCCCATTCTCAGGAAATAGCAAAATGGTAGGTCTGCATCTTTAGAATCCATGACATATTTATCTTTGAGCTTGAATTGTGTTTCATCGAAACTATATACCTGCACTCCATCTTTTGATATGGCATATAGTTCTGAATCTTTGACATAACACAACGCTGATCCGATAAACTTATCAATCATCAATGTTTCTCCTGTGCGGAGGTTTGTACAGAAAAGCCCGTAAGTCAACTGACGATACGATGATGAAATCAATGCATGATATAGAATTTTATCGTTTAGAAAAATATGATTGCTAATAAGATGATTGCCGGACGTACTCTTGATTAAATCTGATTCAATATATTCATCAACTGTTATTTTCACAGAATCTGTCCATGTCTTACTATCCAAATCCAATCTGCAAAAAGAGCCTTCCGTTTCATCAAAGCACCATAGTCCATTTTCATCTGTTCCTATAATTTCGCTGATTGAAACAATCCCCTCTTTTTGAGTTGTATCCCAATAGAATTCTGATTCATTAACAGGCGGCATTGGAAATGTTATGATGTGTGTAAAGCTCTCCTGATCGATATCCAGATAATCAATAGATATATCCTCTCCCGCTCCGCCCGATAATATATAGATTCCTGAGTTATTATCTGCACAAAAAGATCGGCACGGATATTCCTGGAGATATATTCGTTTCGCTGATTCCTCATTTAATTCAAACAAATGTTCAGCACCACAATATGAAATGTGCAAACATAAAACCAATACTACAACAATAATGTTTCTTATTATTGTTTTCTTATTCATACACCTCATCCTTTTTATTGTACTATTCTGTCTAACCAAGCAACTGCATGCCACTCTTCAATTGAAGATTTTATAACTCCAGTATTATAACCTTGTGCTTCAACAACATATTCCCCATTGTAATAACCTATATGACCAATTACCCATTCGCCCTTTTTGCCCTTTTTGCCCTTTTTATATATGTATTTAAACACAAAGCTTCCAGCTGGTACATTTGCACATCCTATTTCATACATATTAGCCTTATCTATTGCGTGCTGATTATATGCTGTTTGTACTACTCTAATTTCATCAGTTGGCAGTCCTTCTTCTAGTAACATGTGTAGATACACGCCTATGCAATCAATGCCTAACAGTTCCTGTGCATTCGATCCTTTCAATCCTTTGTTTTGCTTTATGCCCCCCATTGCTTTATTCCAATTATCTCTAAGATCTTGATATGTATATCTACCATCCTTTTCTGTTCTCGTACTCATTGCCTGAAGAGTAAGATATCCAGTTCCTCCATTAGCATACCAAAATTTTCCATTTAGTATATCATCGGCATATTGAGAGGCTTTTAGTACAGATATTGTTTCAAGTGACGTTGTTTCACTATGATTCTGAACATTTGCATTAAAAGCTGCCGATCTTTCATCTTGATTTGATACTATTTCTTCCCTTGCTTTTGCTAATTTCGTGCATATTGCTTTTAGCTCATCATAGTATTGTTTACTCCCTTTCTTTATTGGCTTCGGATTGTCTTTTTTATCCATCTTTTTATTCAGATCTCGTGCTTCTCCTTCTATTATTTCTTTTTCCTTGTCTGTTAGTGTGTTTGCCCTTTTTTGATATATATCCCACAATTCATCAAGTTCTTTGTTTGTCATATCATCAATTGCTTTTTCAACACTTTTCACCACATTCCCAACTTCATCTTTCATCTTTGCAACAATCATATTAAATGGATCACTATACTTCTTTTCCTTTGCCATTCCGCTCGGATCTTCATACTCTAATGGACCATTATCACAATACCCATACATGTTCAAAGACAGCGGAGTAGTCATCTTGCCCTTCAGAATATCTTTCTGGCTAAACCTATTCATCGCAGGTTCATACTGCCGTGCGCGCAGATTCAGCATACCCGTAGCTGCGTCATATGCTTCTGCATTGTATGTGAATCCGCTTGTTTTTATAAGCTGCTGTTCTCCGAAGGGTGTATACCAGAAAGATTGAATAGTTGTTCCCTGTGCAGGATTGTTCTGCGGCTCTATAATTTCCCCTGATATGGTTGCTGTCACAGTCTGCGCCACAGAGCCTCGACCATCATAAATATATGAGGTCTTCGTGTTTGCGGTATATCCCGCAATCCGTTCCAGGCCATAGATATAGCTTGCTGTGTCAGTTGTGCTGCCCTTTGTGGTCGTTTCCTGCAGCACCTGGTAATATCCTTCGGTAATATCATACAGGTACTCTGTTGTCGCCCACTCGTAACCGCCTTCCACGGTTCCGGGTTCAACAATCTCCGGCAGTCCTTCAATGTTGCCCCTAAGCAGTTCTTCGAGAGTAGACCGGTTCGCGTTTCCCTTCTCCAGTTTCTTCAGTCGCATACCGCCCGCGTCATAGGTGAAGGCCTGGGTATAGCCGTCATAACCGGTATATCCAGTCAGCTGATCCATCACATCATACGTATAACTATCCGCCAGTGTTCCGTACTTCTGGCTGTTCAGAACCTTCTGAACCATACTGCCATTGGGATCATAACTGTAAGTAATACGGTCTTTACCCTTTGACATCTCTGTCAGCTGATTTCCCTTATTGTATTTCATTTTCAGGGTGACAGGCGCCTTTTTGTTTTCAGGTGTAATGACCTTCTGCGTCATATGACCGACAGCGTCATAAGTATACCGTTCTCCGTAGCCTGTGCTCTGCACGAAAGCGGTCAGCTGTCCCAAAGCATCGTACGTATAGGTGCTTTCTGTATCCTCGCCGTTTTCTGTCCGGATCTCTTTGGTAATATATCCGTTTTTATTATGACTGTAGCTGAAAGATACATTGCTGTCGCCTTCAGTCAACTGGCGGATCAGATTGCCGACACTGTCATATTCATATGCTGTTGTCAAGGTGCTGTTTTCCGTCTTTATTCTTCTGCCGATAGCATCATAACTGTAATGGGTTTCCTCACCGTCAAATCCCTTTACACTCGTCAGCCGGTTCAGAGCATCATAGGCATAGCGGATCTCCCGTCCATCCGGAAGAGTCATTGTTTCTTTATTGCCAAACGTATCGTAGGAATACCGGACTGTTTCGCCCTTAACATTCGTCACAGAAACCAGGTATCCCTGCTCATTGTACTGGTAGACAATGTCTCCCTCTTCACTGCTGAGTTTGGTTATCTGCCCCAGTTCGTTATACCCTGTAGAAACAGTGTATTTATCTCCGGCTTTCTGAGTCAGAAGGTTGCCGGTCTTATCATACGCAAAGGTGATTTCTTTTCCGTCCGCCTTAATGACCTTGTCCGTCCAGCCTTCCGGAGTGTACGCATAGCGAATCGTATTGCCAAGCGCGTCTGTTTCTTCCGTCAGGTTGCCCTGTGTATCATACACATACTGCGTAATATGTCCCAGGGCGT
>JAEEGL013567760.1_pt1 | contig 12379 bp, 6 predicted proteins | sample 9134231 | NCBI WGS metagenome assembly JAEEGL01 (sample SAMN16246548, study PRJNA631951) | gut metagenome | biome: gut microbiome; feature: rumen; material: fiber-attached | host: Bos | place: Iran: Karaj | collected 2018-10 | reverse complement strand
TGTACGGGCTCCGCCCAGCACCCGCGGGTGCACTCTCACCCTGCGCGACCCTCTCCCGTTCTTTGCTGTGTCGTCCCCGCACACGCGGGGGTAATCCCGATGTTTTGTCGTCAGGATCGGAAGGATCGCAGTCGTCCCCGCACACGCGGGGGTAATCCTCTCTCGCCACCGTCACGCCCGACTGGTGCGCCGTCGTCCCCGCACACGCGCGGGTAAGCCTACGTCTCCGTGCGAATCCTACTCGCTGGAATGGTCGTCCCCGCACACGCGGGGGTAATCCCTTATACCTATACCTATACTTGCGCGGGCATTGGTCGTCCCCGCACACGCGGGGGTAATCCCGAGGCGAACTCGGCCTCGCCGACGAGGCCGGCGTCGTCCCCGCACACGCGGGGGTAATCCCCATTCCACTTTATCTTTAAGTGCCGTCGGCGTGTCGTCCCCGCACACGCGGGGGTAATCCCTGCAGGAGGCCGTTGACCGACTTGAAGAACGAGGCGTCCCCGCACACGCGGGGGTAATCCCAGCCTGCTGCAGTCCGTGAGCGTCCCGAAGAGGTCGTCCCCGCACACGCGGGGGTAATCCCATCGACTTCGCGGTGGTGGACGAGGTGCACGAGTCGTCCCCGCACACGCGGGGGTAATCCTGGCTCAGAGATCATCGCGTACAGGCGGATGTAGTCGTCCCCGCACACGCGGGGGTAATCCCGCATAGAGCGCCACGGCAACCAGGCCGACTATGTCGTCCCCGCACACGCGGGGGTAATCCTACCCTCTCGTCCCCCTCCCCGGCCCCGCCGATGTCGTCCCCGCACACGCGGGGGTAATCCCGAAACCGGATGCGTCCCCTTAGCCAGCCTTAGGTCGTCCCCGCACACGCGGGGGTAATCCCGGGAAAGGCACCCTGAAGCTGGAAGTCACCCCGTCGTCCCCGCACACGCGGGGGTAATCCCGCATGGATCATCAGGACGCTTCCGAGGTCGTCGTCGTCCCCGCACACGCGGGGGTAATCCTTCCTAACGTTCTTTGAATGCGGTGCATTTTTGGTCGTCCCCGCACACGCGGGGGTAATCCCAATTCGGCGGTTAAGCTGCTGGATATAATGCGGTCGTCCCCGCACACGCGGGGGTAATCCTGTAACCGCCATTCCGTCGGGACGGGTTAAGAAGTCGTCCCCGCACACGCGGGGGTAATCCACTTACACTTGTACCGGCAACATAGAGCTGAACGGCCCCCGCAAGTTCAGGTTCTGCATGTACTGCGGATCCATGGTGATGCTGACCAGGGACGTCAGCAACATATGCGTCGAGTGTCGGTGAAGGACCAGAGGACGAGTCTGAAGCCTTTCGCGGCCGCGTTCTGCCTGAAGGGGGAGTACGCCAAGACCGAGGAGATAACGGAGAGGCTCATAGCCGTCAAGGCCGCGGACGCGGACATCTGGCGTATAGACGGGATGTGCGGGCTCATGAGGGGCGAACACCCCCTCGGAAAACTCTCGGAGCAGACCCGGCGCTCGCTGGAATACGGCTGTGTGCTTTCGGGAGCCGACTTCGAGGAGGATTACGTCGACAGGCTCATGATCGGTCCCCCTCCCCCCGATCTGTTTGAGAGTGTTGCCAAATACGAGGCGCCTCAATTGTTAGGCCGGCCTATACCCAGACAGTCGGCATTTGAGAGTGCTACCAAATAGAGCTTCTAACAGGGTTTGACGAATCGTTGGACTGTTGATTTTTATTTGTTGAATTCGAGAATTATTATTATTTCTGAAGCAAAGTCTGACGTCCAGATCAGGATGATAAAACTGAAACAACATCTATCTCATTGTAACCCTTGGTGTTGGCGCTAAATGTATCACTTTGGCGTCTGCCTTTTTTCGGAGCTCCTGCGTCAGTTACCTCAATATCAATCCAAGACGTATTATCAAAAGTCTTCTTGATTACCTCTATAGGGTCGCTGTCGTATGAGCCTATATTGCCAAATCTGACGGCGATGATCGCCCCGTTTTCGCACACTTCTTCACAATTTGCCCAGACCTTTCTTACATCTTCGATGAACTTGCTCTCACGTGCGCGTATCTGGCCCTTGCATCCGTAATCCACGTAAGGAGGGCCCCCTACGAACCAGTTACGGATCCATTGATCGGGTATGTACGTGTTCATCCCGATGTAAGGGGGGGATGTCACGACGAGATCGAACTTCCTTCCTTCCATCAGAGCCTCTATTTTTGAGAAGGTTGCCTTGTCTGTGCTGTCCTCTTTGAGTATGAAGCCCCCAGGATTCGATAAGCGTTCAGAATAGTAACGCTCGGCCCTCTGTTTTACAATGTCAATTAGACTTATTTTCGGAGGCACCAACAACCTTTTGCTCTTCCAAAAACGAACGGAATAATCTGGTTTGGAAGCAAACGTGCGCGGAAACTGGTTGGAAAGGTACGAACTGGAACCGTCAATTTTCAAAGGGCCGTGCAAAGCCCCCATAACTATCCCTCTCAGAGCGATACGCTCCGGGGAGCTGCAGTCGTCCAAAAGGGATTCGCGTACCGCGCATATCTCCTTCAACGTCTTTCTGTCGTACATCATTGTCCAGAACTCCCCCTCGGGAATGTCCTCCGGGTTCTTGTTTTCAAGTATGTTGGCGCATTCCGAAACTATCCTATCCGGATCTGCGCTCACCATTTTAGATTCTGAAATGGAATATGCAACCGAACTGGAATCCACCCCTACAGTGAACGCACCATTCAAACGGGCGGCGACGTTAGTGGTTCCGCGCCCACAGAAAGGATCCAGTATGCAGGAGCCTCCGAAGTCGTCGATCATCTTCATCGGAAATTCCAATGGAAACATAGCGAAATATGGGCAGATGGCGTTCAACCTATTGGTCTTAGTCATTGATGCTCACTACGAACTTCATTCTTTTTCCGTCTTTCTCTCTGTCCTCGGTCTTCCAACCCACGGTTTCCTTTCCGAATAGCTTGTCTAAAACAGGGCGAATCATATTGTACGCCTTTTTATCCCTGTCGAACATGTTCTCGGGCAACAATTCCAATATTTTCATCTTGACGATGCCCCAAGGCATCCCCCTTTTGAAATTGTCCATGACGTCCGGATCATTGCTGAAAAGCGTGACGATTTGGGAAACTAACTTGTCTTCCAGAGATAAATTGGGCGCATCCGATTGCCCCAGATGCTCCATTCCATTGCCGATAAGATTATATGTAATCAATTCCAACCCGGCAACCTTCTTCTTAAGCTCTTGCACGTAATTGCTGATTGGTTCTGTGCCCCCGCTGTCGCCGCGGATTTTGACGGTATTCTCGAATGAGAAAACCCTGATCGGTATTGGGTACGGTTTGCTTCCTTCCTTCTCCGTTTTAACGGAACTCCAGAAAACGCCCTGACCCACGATGGGTTCATTCAGAAGGGAGCTTAGAAGGTCATTGCTGAAGTGGGCATTGGCCTTCCTGACATCTTGGAGGTCCCTGTCGGATAGCAGATGGAAAACGAACCAGTTGTCGCCCTGACTGAGTATTTCCGTGGATATGCTGCCTGGCTGCTGAGTTATCATCAGAGCACCAAGATCGTACTTGCGGCCTTCCTTGACCCATGATATAAATGGGGCAGTAGCGTTCTTTCCGGGAGAGAGTACCGATTGAGCCTCCTCCAGAACGGCTATGGTCGGTATGGTTTTCGATTCTGCCCTCGTGAATTCCTTCTGATTGTGGTCGAATATGCGGCTCAGAATGATGCCGCTCAGAATCAGGGCGGTGTCAGAACCGTACTGCGACATATCTACTATGCACAGTTTGCCGTCGCTCAAAGCAATCAACAATGACTCCAGAAACCTGCTGTTGGGATCGTGAAGCATTTTGACGACATTAGTTATATTGGAGATTGCCGCGGCTGCTTCGGCATCCCCTCCCTCGGAAATATGGAGGATTTCTTTAACCGTCGCCACATCTGCATTGAAACCATCGGTGTATGCCAGATCCACTATCAATTTCCAGGCGTCCTTCGATAGACCTTTGAGCTTCTTTATGTTCTGCTGCTCCTGCCTGTCCTGCGATACCGCGAGGGATATTACTGTCGATGCTGGGAGCTCCCTGAGATCGAGCTTTATCGTTCCGGCAACGAACGATCCGTAATATCCATTCGGGGACTCGCGATCCGTGAAGACGACCAGATTGTCCCTCAATTCTTCCACATCGCAAAGACCCGGCCGCCCGTTGTCGTCGGGCCAGAAATATTCCCCGTCGCGATCGAATATGACGGTGCCTACGGGGACCTCCCTGTCCCCTTTCCTCTTTTTGGGGGTCTCCTTATACAGCTGGCTGAACAAAAGCTTGTTGAGGTTCGACTTTCCGAATCCCGCTCTTGCGAAAACGAATGTGCGGCGCGACACCATGGCGTTGACATCGAACTTCACCTGGATCTCCGGAGAGAGGATGTTCATCCAAGGCTCTGTGAGGCCATACTTGGAGGCGTTCTCCCCTGCGAACACGTACTCGCCCAGGGCATACAGTCCTATCGGCGTTCCCCTGCTGTTGGAATTGGACAGCTCTTTCAGTACGTCATCGCTCGGGAAGCAGACCGGAGCTCCGACCGACGGGATGCGTCTGAACGAGGGGATGAAAATGACCTTTCCCTGATCCAGCCTGAGGCCTCCCAGGACGCGGACGTTCACCCTGTACTTCAGATACTCTTCCTTTAGGGTCTCGGAGACGGGATATTTGCTCCTGGCCGCGCGTATGTTGTAGTCCTCGCCCGCTCCCGAAGCCAACTTCCCATCCGAGGATACGGAGGTTATCCTCCCCAGGACAGCCTCGTCCGGATTCTCCAGCTGTATCAGCAGATACATCCCGTGCATGGGACGATTGTTCAATCTCGCGTTGTAGGGAAGCACCAGATCGGCATGGAACTCCATGCCTCCTTCCACGAACCCCCTGAAGACGCCCGCTGCATTGTCATCATTAAAAAGCGATTCCACCACCATCATAATCCCTTGCCGTATCTGCGTGAAGAAATGTCCCTGTCTGCCATGAGGAACGCATCGAACCGTTCCGATTTGTCGCCCAGCGATTCCCGTATTGAATCCAGTATCTGATCCTGTATGATGCTCATGTCGAAATCGACTAGCGCCGAGTTCTCGTGGGCCTGCTGAAGGCTGAGTGGATACCACGGTATAGGGAACCCCAGAATGGCATCGTCGAGGAGGTATCCCAGTATGCGGTCGGCTTCCTTTTCCTGGGACAGCAGAATATCGACCGGCCATATCGGATCGTGAGGCGCATCGCCGAACTTCACCAGGAACATCTTTCCTGCCACGAACTTGTTGACCTCTTCGATCCCCTCCACTACAGTGTCGTCGCGAGCGTATTCGGACCATCTGTACGCCTTCTTTTCCATTTCCAGAGGAACTCTTCCGTAGCAGGGATACTTGGTTTTCATTATGTCGTCGATGCACATGATGAGATTGTATCTTTCGAGGACCTTGCTGTGCTTGGCGACTCCGACGACGTATATCTTGCAGCGGTTCTTCTCCTCCTTGCGTTTGATCTCGTCCTCTATGCCGCGCCTGAGTCTGTAGAAGAGATCGCCCGCGAAAACTTTGCTCCTCAGCAGCCCGTCGAAGACGATCAAGATATCGGAACCATAATCGTAGTCGCGGACCAGAGCGAACAGCGTGGCCCATTCGACCAATTCCCGGTACACCTGTATCCATGATGGCGAAACGGGTTCGTTCGGTTTTCTCCTTTTGATCATCGGGGACAATTGCGTAAGGCTCCTGACGCCCAGGTAATCCATCATCTTCTTCATGGACTCGTTGCGGCCCTGGATCTTATTGTCCAGTTCATCTATGGGAGTCAAAGGGGTCAACGCATCCATGTAGTACTCGTTCCCCCTGGAGTCCACGACGCGAACGACATGGACGATGAACGGATCGAATTGGAGGTTGTTGTTTCCCCCGTCTGTGCCGACTATCGAAATAGTGTTCGTCTTGTAGTTTTTGATCGCCCGTATTCCGCGTTTGAAAGCGTCCAGTTCCCCGCGAAGCTCGTCCAAAAGATGGACTTCTTCAGCCATACGCTTTCTCATGATGCCTTTGAGAGCATCGACGTCCCGGGGATCCAACATACGTTTCCGTATCGTGTAAAATGTATTTATAGAAGTCAAAATAAATGACCTTTGAATTGAGTTAGCGGTCTGTCCATCAGTCAGTATCCACACAAACCCACGGCAGCCCAGGCGGCCTGCTGCACGCCGCCTAATTGTGGTTACTTACCAGTTATTCCAATGGCTACCATGATGCTCATCCATAGCAAAGCCAGTTGAGCTGAGATCGTGAGGCACGTCCCTCTGGAGTCTCTGATGGCAGATGAGACCGCTTATCCGAAAGCATCGGAATCATGAAGATTGTTTGAGAGGCTGCTCCAGAAGGAGATTGCTGACCGCGAATGCCTGATTTCCGAATTGGATTCGGGGTTCAATCAAGAGGCATCGAGGCTTACGCACTCCGACATTAGAGACTGATCTTTATTCAATGTTATTGTAAATTGTTGAGTAATTAACTATAATTAGCCAACTACGCGCATAATGCTTGCACTTCTGCTGATCGCTACAGTTTTAAGATCGCTCATTGATCCCTCGCCGGATTCCCATGGCTAAGGACCCGATGCTCCCGGACATAACCGACATGCTGCCCAGCACCCCGCTCAACCGCATGTTCGATTACGTGGATTATTTCAGCACATCAATAAACGGCCGCGACGTCTATACGTTCTTCGTCAGCTGCGCCAATTACGAGGCCATCCCCCTGGAAGCCAATGTTCGCCTCCCCAGCAGGAGCAGCAGGCCCTACTCGGAGATGAAAGACACCCTGGAGCTGGAGCCCGACCTGTTCTTCTACAAGAACACGGGGATCAACGTCATAGCCAGCGACATCAGCCTCAACAAATCGAAGAAGAGCGCCACCATCACGATACCCGCCGGCTACGGGATTCTGAACGGCGGGCACACGCAGCAGGCAATAATAGACTACAAGCATCTGAGGGCGATAGACCCCAAAGCCATAGTCAGGATAGAGGTCATCGTCTGGAACAACATCTCCAAGGCCGAGATAGCCAACCTGGCCAAGGCCAAGAACTCTTCGACCAACGTCAAAGGCTACTCCCTGGCGGACAAGAGCGGCTATTTCGACAAGCTGAAAGGCTACATGCGCCCCGAATTCGAGAAGCACATCGTATGGAAGGAGAACGAGAGCGTCGAAGGCGACGAATTCGATGCGGTCCGCCTGATCTCGTACCTGTGTCTTTTCGACATAGAATCGTATCCCGACGAGGATTCCGTCCCCAATTATGTGGCGACATCCACGGGCGTGGCCTTCAGCAGGTGGGTTTCCAGCTGCCAAAACGGCAGAGACAAGCTTGAGAAGGTCGAGCCTCTGGTCAACGACGTCCTCGCCCTGTACGAGCACATACAGTCGACATTCAACAGGGACATAGACAGGGGGTTCACCAACCTCAAAGTCATTAAGAAAGCGAAGAACGGAGCCAAGACCGTGTTCACCGGGCTGCCGATCGAATGGGAGCTCCCGAAGCAGGTGATGTACCCGCTTCTCGGCGCCTTCAGGGCCGATCTGGAGGAGAGAGACGGCGAGTACGCATGGATCGTCGAGCCGAAGGGCCTGTTCGACCGCTCCAAGAAGCAGCTTATGAAGCAGATACAGACGTTCCTCAATCAGAACGACGTCAACCGCATGTCCAAGGACACCACCATCTGGACCAACCTTTACCAGAGGCTGAAACTGGCTGTGAAAGAATGAGCCAGCCAAGAGACCCTTCGGTGAAAAGCGCGCTCCTCCGCTCATGCCCCAAGGCATGCTTCATCTGCGGCTACTGCAAGCAGGACTCTAGCGGGGCGGTTCTCGTCCAGGGCGCCCACATCAAGGACAACGCGAAGAACACAGCCAACGACAGGCCGGAGAACATGATTTTGCTGTGCCCCAACCATCATGTAGAATACGATCGCGGCATAATCGACTTTGACACGGAAGGGATAATCCATACCTTGCGCCCCGACGACCCTGAGAACGGAAAGACGATGGCCTTCTACCCCAAGTACGTCCCTCCCGGAATCGTAGAATACCATAATAAGCAAAAATTCAAGGGTAATATCCGATTTTACGCGCATGCTGAATGATCTGTTGCGTGCCATTGAAAAACAACATATGACCTACCACTGACCATTCTCGGATCCACTCAAATAATGTGAAGATCGTGCCTTTCCTTACGCATATCCAAGGCATCCCGCGGAAGATCGCTTACTTCCAACTCTCCACTGTGCAACCCATAGGCACCAAAACATCGGTCGGTAAGCTCGTCCCAAACAATCGATCTCCCGGACTGTCCTGGCCGCCCCCTCGTGCCCGACGTCCTCCAGGGATCCGACTATCCTGGCTGCCAGCTCCTGGTCCCGGGGGACGCCCCTGCCGCCCCTGTACATCGCTGCGAGGCGGTACGTGGCCATGCGGTGCCCGGCGTCGGCTGCCATCCTGTACCGCAGTGCTGCGTAGCAATAATCCCTCTCCACGGATTCGCCATGCTCGTAAAGAAGGCCGGGCCCGTACCGCACCTCCGCGTCCCCCGCCATGGCCGCCGATTTCAGTCGCTCCGCGGCGGAGGCGTCCGGGGGATCGCCGGGCTCGGAAGGGCCCGGCGAATCCGGCTCGGGGCCGGACTAACAGTTCACTCTTTGGAACCCTTAGAGGACTATCGCCTCTTAAATCACAAAGCGTTTGTGGATGGAGTCCGAGAACCCCAACCATGTGCGCTGGGCACACAATAAGAGGCCCGGGGAATCCCCGGGCGTTTCGGCGTCACCTGTGGATGACGAAGGTCATCGAGGAGATGTCCAGACTGCCGCCGTTGAAGAACCTGTCGACGAGCTGCTGGTGCAGGGCGTCGGCGAATCCGGCGGGAACGATGTCCGGATGGAGGATCTCGGCGGCGTAGGCGACCCTCATAGGGACGGGCATTCCGCCGCAGATGATGTACTGGCCGTCGGTGCCGTGGACCCAGTCGGCGAAGGGCTGGGTGTAATCGCTCCACTTCTTGTCGAAGTCCTCGGTCCCGTCGTAGAAGTTGCCGGTCCTGAGGTGCAGGATGCGGTCGAAGTTGTAGAGTTTGGTGTTGAGCACCTGGGGATAATCGACGAGCTTGATGCTGGTCGTGGTTCCGGCGTCAATTCTTTCGAGAGCGTACACCCCTCCCGCGAGGCGCCCGACGTTGTTGTAATAGGAGTCCCCGACGGAGATGTATCCGGTCATGCTCGAGGCGATGAAGGGCACCTTGTCGGCCTCGGAGAGGCCGGCCAGCTTCGCGTTGATCTGGCCGTATGCCCCCGAATAGAACATCACGAGATCGGCGGCCCTTTCGGCCCTGTCCATGAGGAGGCCGACGAGCAGGGCGCTGTGCGCGAACAGATCCATCTCGACTGCGGCAGCGGAAATCCTGACGACGTCGATTCCGGCGTTCTCGTAGTCCTGCCAGTTGGTGATGTAGGTCCTGTTCCAGTCGGTGATGAGCGTGGTGACACCCTTCTCGGCGATTATGTTGGAGGATCCGACGTCGCCATTTTCGAAGGGGATCGTGGTGGAGGAGGTTCCGAGCTTCTCCACTTTCGAGGTGTCGAGATAGTACTTGAAGTACTTGTCCACGGAGGCGGCGGAGTAGCTCGCCCCCTTGATCTCGTCGGTGATTCCGAGCATCCACATGAGCATGAAGCTGTTGGAGTTCCCGGTCATGATGATGGAATCCACGGGGAACTGGGTCTCTGCGATAAGGACATCCATGGTCCCGTCGGAATCCTGGTCATGGTAGTTGGCATGCCAGATCTCGGTGGGCTGGCGGGCTATGATCTTCTGGACCACAGCGATGTCTTTGGAATCGATCCTGCCGTCGTTGTTGGCGTCGGCCATCCTGTACTGGTCGCCGGTGGCCTTTCCGATATGGGCCCCGATGACGTTGAGGTCGTACCTGTCGATGACCATGTTCCCGTCCGCGTTCCCGTAGACTTTGAGGATGGCATCGTCGAAGGATGCGATCTCGGGCACGAAGGAGGGATCACAGAATGCCCTGGCGAACTTCAGGAGCTCGTCCTCGTAGTAGGCCTGGCTTATGCAGTCGCTTCCCGCGTAGGCGGAATCCTGGATGGGGAGGCTGCAGTACAGGTCGTTGTCGGTAGTCCTGTTGAAGACGATGACTTTGCTTCCGTCCTGGATCGCTCCGATGCACTGTACGTAGCCGTTTTTGGATTCCTTATAATAGGATCCGTAGAGGAAATAGGCAGCGTCGGCCCCGAAAGCGGAGGCTCCTGAGGTCCTGTAGTCCTTGACGGTGACGAAATTGCTCGCCATGCCGACCTTGTAGATCTGGGAAAGGGCGGTCTCGCCCTTGGATCCGTTTTTGCTGTCGGCGAGGAATTCGTTGAACGCGGCTTTGGCTTCGGCGTCGCTGCCGTATCCGTAGACGTAGAGGGTGGCTTCCCTGGTCCTGTCGGGCTCGACGACGCCGAAAATCCTGGTCCTGAGGTTGCCGTCGGTGGCTAGGACCACGCGGTCGTCGGCGATCTCGGTCACTTCGAAGTCCCCGAAGAATCCGTCGTATTTGGAGAGGAAACCGTCGACGTAAGCTATGGTGGTGAGGGGAACCGGGACGTCGCCGTTCTGATCTTCCTCCCAATGGGCATAGAGCATCAGGTTGGAGGTCACTGCGGCTCCGAGATCGAACGGGCTCCCGTCGGTCGGGCTGGAGTACCATCCGGCGAAGGAGAACCCGGACCTGGAAGGGATTCCGGGGCTTTCTGCGCGGCTTCCGCTGCTGACGGCCTGGAGGACTTCCGATTCTCCACGGAACGACCCGCCGTTGGCGTCGAAGACCACTATCCTGACGTTCCTGTTGATCTCCCCGAGGACGGATTCGATCTCCTCCCCGGTCAGCCCGAACCAGACCTCAGTCCTGTCGTTGCTCCCGATCATGTCGGAGGGATCGGCCACGACATCGGAAAGGTTCTCCAGCGCCATCACGGGGGTCGCGGTGAATTTGAGGAACCTGTCCGAAGGGGCGATGAGATAGATGTATTCGATGCCGTCGAGGACGTAGCCTTTTTCTCTGTCCAGATGGACGTCCAGGCTGACGAACACGTATATCGTGCAGGTCGCGACCTCTGTCGCGTACGTATCGGCCCTGACGACATAGGAATGGGTGTCGGTCCTGGAGCTCATCCTCGAGATCGCGGAGGAAAGCTCCGACGCGTACGAGGACGACGACTGCACCGTCTCGCTGGATTCGACGCCGGCCTTCAGAGCGTCCCTTATCCCGAGGGAGTCCTTCACCCCGGCCGAAGCCTCGTTCCCGAGGAAGGACGCCTTGGCGCTGGCCTCTACCGTCAGCTCGTTGGATATCTCCAGGGTGTTCTCGACGGAGACCCCGGCGCTGAAGGTCTTGCTGACCATGTCCGACGTAGTGGAGGATATCTTGTAGTCCCATGTCTCGGAGTTCGCGAGGGAGTATGTCCAGTCATGTGTTTTGTCCGATCCGCCGTGCCTCTGAAGGACCTCGTACACGATGTTGTCGATCGTCCCGACATGGTAGACAAGGTGCCCGTCCTTCGCGGAATATCCGGGCATGGGATCGAAATTGCCCGCCGGCCTGCTGACCGTGAACCCGTAGTCGAAGACCGGGGACCAGGATGCGTACAGAGTCATGTTGTCCATGACCGGCCGGTCGAAGTCCCATTCATATCCGGGCGTGCATTGCGGGTCCGTGTACCAGCCGGCGAATTCGTAGCATTCTTTGATGTATTCCGCAGGGGCCGACACAGCGCTGCCCTGCGGGACCGCCCTCACCCTGTCTCCGTTCGCGGCGGCCGACTCGTCCAGATAATCGGTTAGATAGTTGAACGTCACCGACACCATCCTCACCCAGCGCGCGTAAAGCACATGGGGCGAGGCGTTGGAGACGACGGTGTCCTGCTCCACCAGCTCCCCGCCTTCCCTTTGAGTATACCAGCCCGCGAACGAGTAGCCGTCGCGGGTCGCGTCGCCGGGGAGCCCGGAATACATGTCCCCGAACTCGAAAACGGCGGAGCTGGTGCCCACCCTCCCGCCGTTGGGATGGAACGTCACCTTGACCGTTTTGGGGGCCCAGTGCGCGTAGGCGGTCCTGTCTCCGGTCATGGGCGCGCCGAAATCGAACTCCGCGCCCCCTTCGCGCTTCGTGAACCATCCGAGGAAGGAATACCCGTACCTTTCCGGATCGATTTCGGGCTCATAGGCGGGCTTCCCCTTTTCCACGGTCTGATCTGGTACCGCGGACCCGCCGTTGG
>JAEEGL013106656.1_pt1 | contig 12379 bp, 11 predicted proteins | sample 9134231 | NCBI WGS metagenome assembly JAEEGL01 (sample SAMN16246548, study PRJNA631951) | gut metagenome | biome: gut microbiome; feature: rumen; material: fiber-attached | host: Bos | place: Iran: Karaj | collected 2018-10 | reverse complement strand
GTCGGCTGGACGTTCGTCGCAGCGGAGGTGGTTACCGAAGCTGTGGCTACCTTTTTGGTGGTGAAGGATTGGGCAGATGCTGCGTAACGAGTCTCTACGCTGGAGGTACTCTCGTTGTACTCCTTGACGTAGGCGAGGTAGTAGTAGGTGGTGTTCGCCGTAAGGCCAGTGATGGCCTTGGAGAACTCACCCGAAGCGGAGTTGCTGTTCAAGCCGGTATTGGCTGCCGTCGTTCCGCTGCTTTTCAGGGTTTCTATGTTAGAGCTGGTTCCGTATACGAAACCGGTCTCTAAGATTGTGCCCGTGGCTCCTGTAAAAGAAGCGGACAGGGTTGCCCCTGTCGCGCTTCTGTCAGAATTAGAGCCCGTGGTCACAGTTGCTGTGGCCGTTTGGCCCCCGGAGGTTCCGCCTCCGGTTTCGCTTCATTTTGCTACCTTCTTGTAAAGAACGGCTACTGTTCCAGTGTTCGAAGAATACCAACGGAATCCGCTTGATCCATTTAGTCTCAATAACCAAGAAGTATTTGCATGATTTGCAATGTTGCTAATTGAAAGATCTAACGTTCCACTAGATGATTCAGACAGCGCAAAACTCTTCGATGTAAGAGGATTAAGATAATAATTATACGTTGCGTTAGTAAAGCACAGTTTATATCCATCGGTACTGTTTCCTGTAGCCGTCACCTCCAATAACTCGAGAGCATCTGTTGACTTCACGGATCCATCTGCCTCTTTAGTGACCGTTGTGAAGCCACCCCAAGAACTGGTGGCACTCGTATTAAGTACTGATGTGCCTGCAATAATAATATAAGTCTCTGCCGTCCAGTCTGCAGGAGCAGATGTCATTGCCTCATAATAATAGGTCTTTGCACCAGCTGTTGTGACTGTTATGGTGTAGCTGGCTTCAGCCTCACGATAGCTACCGTCTCCTGCAAAGGATGCCGTAACTGTAGCAGAGCCAGTGTTGCCATTGAGAACCAATTCGCCTGTGGAGGTATTGAACGAGGAGGTAATATTGTCAGCAGTATCATCGATACTCCAAGAGATATTGCTCGTAATCGCAGCTACATTAGGATCTGCGGTAACAGCCTGTCCAGTGAAAGACCCATAATTGTCAGTATCAGTAGAAGGAGTTTCCTCAGCAAAGGACAGTGTCACAACCGTACGGGGATCATAAGTCGCCGGAATCATAAAGATGTCGTTCTGCCCAGATGTGTAGAACGCAAATCGAGGAGATCCACTATTGTACTTAAGAACACGACCTATCACATTGCAGCTCTCAACGGTAGCGGAAGAGGCGGTGATTGTAATATCAAACTTAGTGCTTGCACCAAGATTGGCTTCTGCCTGCGCAGCGTTAGCTGAGCCGGAATATGCGAGATAGTTTCCAGTGTCAACACTCTTGATTGAATATGCGCCATCGTAAGCCTCAACCTTCCAAATATATTTGTCAATACTTGCAACTCCAGAGAATTCAGTAAAGTCAACAGATGCAGCAGCGGTGGTAACATCCGATGTATACCGAGGATAATAGTAATTAGTATAAGCAGTATTCAGCTCTGAATCCATCAATTGCCATTTTCCTCCATTGAGGCATCCAATTAGATAATAGCCGGAAAGGTCACTAATCGGCGTGCCTGCAGGTAGAGAGACTCCAAACTTTGTGAATTCACCAAGGTTAAAATTAATTGTCTTAGTGAAAGTTTTTGAGTAAGTATTCTGGTCAGTAATGACATTTACCGTAAGTGTTTGATTTGTGTTAGCCATCGTTAAGAAATACACGGGGAACTCGCCGCCTGCGGGGACTGCAAAATTGCTATAATTAAGTGTGATTTCTTTTGCTTGTCCGGTCATAACTCCATCAAGAATATAACCCGTAAGAAACTTGTCAGATGAGACTGTGACCTTGCTAACTTTTTCGCCTTCGGTCATATTCTTAAGGGTCATCTTATTAACTACCACCTGACGGCGGAAAGTCATAAGCATGTCGCCGGTTGTTGTCACGGCATCGCCAACCGTCACCTCTAAATCGTCAGAGACCAGGATGTCGGCATTCGGGTCGAAGTTAGAAATGCCATTAGGGCTCTGTGACGCAGCAATTTTAGGCTTGCGAGTTGTATAATCCTCGCCAGAACCGGTATAGTTGGTAGGATTGCAAAGAATGGCACGGAACGTATAGGTAGCATTTGCAGCAACAGTCGCAGAAATTGTAAGTTTCGTGTCAGACACTTTTGTAACGGTAGGGCTTGCTACCTCTTCAGTAATGGCACCCGATTCAACCTTGAACAGTTTAATATTAGCAACATCTTCTGCAGTCCAAATATAAGAAACTGAAGAAACGTCCTCGCTAGCAGCTGTTTTAGTATCACTGCCTGCTTTTTCAGCAGTAAAGGAAATGGTCACAAGTTCGCCAGTAGGCAACTCGTCTTTAGTAGCCTGCTCTTTCTGGCAGGAAGAGAAAACGAAAGCTGATGCAGCAAGAATTCCCAGGGTGTAGATAATCTTCTTCATAGGGTTTCCTCCATTAAAAGTCTTCGTCATAATAGTTGTAATTCTCCTGTGCACCGGCACGACCAGCCTGAGGGGATCCGGTAAGCAGGCCCTGCTCGAATCGTATCACGAGCAGATCAGTTGTGGGACGTTCATACGTCATTTTGGTGTTGTCCATAAAGATATTGAGTTTAAAGTAGTTAATTTTCAATAAATTACGAGGTTTGCCACACCGCATTAAGCATTGGCGTTAAAGCCGCCCAACCGCACTTATATGACACAGATAAGCCCGCTATATGCCCTGGCACTCCGCTGGGAAAAAGAGAACGGAGACCTCTTCAGCAAAGAGACCCTCGATCTCTACGACCACTTCATCGTCACCCAGATAGACCCCTACTTCGAAGGCAAAACCGATATCTCCGAGCAGCAGGTCCGCGACTTCATGGCTAAAATGACCGAAGACGGCTTCTCTGAATCCGCCATATACAAGACTGTCCGGCTCCTGACCAGAGTCCTGGAATACGGAGCCGCCCTGGGCGAATGCCCCGCACCATCCTGGAACCTCGAGCTCGGCATCCCCACACCCCGCAAAGGAGCCACCATCCTCACCCCGGAAGAGCAAGCCCGCATGGAACGCTTCCTCATAGACAACCCCGGCCCCAAACACCTGTGCATGTTTCTGATGCTCACAACCGGCATTGGCGTAGGCGAAGTCATGGACCTCAAATGGGAAGACATTCAGATGCGCAAAGACAAAATCCGCGTACGCACGGAACGCGGAATGGTGTCCAAACGCAAAGCCAAATACAGATACGTCCCCATTGGAGAGCGCCAGAAAATCTACCTCCGGAAGATGGAATCCCTTCCCACCCTCTACCTCTGGACCGGTAAACCCAAACAGATGTCACCTGGCGGCTTCCGCTGCCGCCTTGTGAAAGTGGTTGACGAACTCCTCCTGCCCCAGATCCGCCTCTCCGACCTCCGGCACACCTATGCCGTGAGAGCCCTGGAAGCCGGCACCACCTACAAAGCCCTCACCAAGGAACTGGGCCTTGTAGACTCCCGCGACGTTCGCAAATACTACGAAGGCTTCCTGTCACCCGAAGTGCGTGCCGCCCGCGAAAAAGAATACACCGACGACTTCCTCCCCAAAGTCTGGCCCAAGCACATCGAGCACCTGGGACCGGACCAGTACCCCGAAGCCGTTGAGATCCGCAAGAAAATCGACGCCAAGAAGAAAGAACTCCAGTACGTCCTGGACAACCTGGAATTCGACCTGGACATCATCAACACCCTCCGCAACTCCGACTGTGTGCAGGGCAAAGCCCGCGACGGCCTGTATAAGTTCGTGGAGAAAGTCCTCGGCCCCGACGATAAAGACGGCCAGTACCTGGTGGAATACATGCGCTACAACATGCGCGTGGCCACGATGCCTCTACGCGTAAATAACGTTACCACCGTGCAGGCCATCCGCAGCCGCGTGTCACACGGCTTTGCCAAGCTCTGCAAGCGGCTGGACGAGATTAATGCCGTCGAAGGATGGGATATGCTGGGGACGTATAAGGAGCTGTGCGATAAGATAGAAGAAATGGCCCCCGCCGGCCCGAAGAGGACCGGCCCGAAGGGGAAACCCTCCGTGCAGAAGGATTATAAGAAGGCCGTGGAAGCGCTGGAGAGGATGAGGAAGGAGAATGAGGAGTTGAAGGAGAAGGTGAAGGAGCTGGAGGGTGGAGAGGAGAATCAACATCCGGTTTAATACGAGCAATGGTCTCCAGACATTCCTGATGCTTCTTTGCCTTCTGCTTGGACCTGACGGAAATCATCACCCAGAGGATGATGGCAACCAAAAGCAGTATGATCGAAACTGTCCCATTTTCCGGGACGTCTCCTGCACTTCTGCCAATTCCGATTCCTAGAAGTAAAACGAATGAATTTCATATAGTCAAACTGTTGGGTCATTTCCGGCGTCTTGGCAGGGTTATAAAGCCTAATCATCTGCGTACTGCAATTCTCCCACAAGTTGCAGGAATAGCCTGGGTCAAAACTGTGAAGTTTTCACTATATTTGCATCGTCCATGCATGCCAGGCATTTCATATTGACCGTGTTAGTCGGGGTAATCCTGTTGGGATGCAAGGATAGGCCGGCGGCCCCGGAGCTGCCCTTTCACGAGATGCGGGAAGGGGATTTGGCTTTCCGCTGCGGGGAGGGGGTGTTCAGCCGCGCGGTGACGGCGGTGGAGGAAGAGGGAACCTACAGCCATGTGGGGGTACTGGTGCGGGACCATGGTGAGTGGAAGGTGGTGCATGCCGTTCCCGGGGAGAAAGAATCGGCGCGGGACTTTGACCGGGTGAAGGAGGAACGCTTGGAGCAGTTCTTTGCGCCGGCCAGGGCCCGGAAAGGCTGCCTCATCCATGTGGACGGGCTGTCGGCGGACCAGGCAGAGGAAATGGGACGTGCGGCGCTCCGTTTCGCCCGGGACAGCGTCCGTTTCGACAGCCAGTACGACCTCCAGGATTCCTCCAGGGTGTACTGTACGGAACTGGTCTGGCTCCTTTTCCGGCGCAGCGGAATCGATTTGTCGGAAGGGAGGAGACGCTACATCAAGGCCCTGGGCGTGCAGGCAGACTGCATCCTCCCCGAACACTTGTATGCATTTCGTGGAAATGAATTGTATTTTTCTTTTTAATGCTTTTATTATGAAACGTTTGTATCTTATCCTCACTGCGGCTGCTGCCCTGTTCTGCTGCTCAGCCTGCTCTTCCTCCAACGGCCCCGAAGCGGTGGCGAAAAAGGCCATCGAAGCCCTTCAGAACAAAGATTTTGACGCCTATGCGGCCACCTTCGACCTCTCTTCTTCCGAGCAGAAACTCCTGGCCGGCATCGCAGAAGAGAAAATGGACGAGGCTTTCGCCGACAAGGGCGGCATCAAGAGCTTCAAGATTGCCAACACCGAGGTGGACGAAGACGAGGCTTCCGTAACCGTGCATATCTTTTACAAGGACGGATCGGAAGACGACCAGAAGATGTCTTTCGTCAAGGTGGGCGACGAGTGGAAGCAGAAGATGGACAAATAGGCCATTTTCCGTCTTTTTCAGCTCCCGGATGCAAGTTTTTGCATTCGGGAGCATTTATTTATCGAATAATCGTTATATTAGCAAAGTTTAAAGGATACGGCTATGAGAATCAAGTTTATCGCCATCTACCTGCTCGCCGGGGCGGCCTTCCTGGGCGTCTCGCTCTGGGCCTTTCTCTCAAACGGCAAGAGTGCCCGGGCGGTACGTGCCAAATACCGGCTGGGCGGCATCATGCTTACGGCCTGGACCATGTTCTCATCGGCCTCCTGTGAAGGGGTGCTCCCGCAGGTTACCTGCTATGATACACCCCAAGTGACGTGTTACGAGCCCGCCATCCAGGAAAACGCAAGCCATGTGGGCATCAATGGCCGGGACGACACAGACATCCGTTCCGGGGAAAGCTTCGAGGTCTACATCGAGTATCCCACCTACAATATGTTCAAGATTGCCGTCTACGCCGGTGAAACAACGGGAGCGAAGCTCATCCAGGAGTTCGAGTATCCCACGGAGCTGGATGAGTATACCTCTTCCATCCATTTCCCGGTGGAACTGGCCAAGACGGAGTACAAGGGAGAGGCGGCGGTGGCGCTTTATGGGATGCGTCTCACAGAAGACAGCAAAGTACAGCCGGAGTGGGATTTTCTCGGCTATGCCTGGCCTTTCCTGAACATCCTGTAATGTCCCGGGTACACATAGACAATATTGTCTTCGAACTTACACAGGCCTGCAACCAGTGTTGCAGGTTCTGTTATAATTATTGGCGGGACGGCCATACACCGCTTCCCGCGCCGGACCCTTCCCGGGCGCGGAAAACCTTGAAAAAACTGCTGTCCCAGGTAGTTGTGGGGACGGTTTCCTTCTCGGGCGGGGAACCCATGCTCCTGAAGAATGTCCATGACCTGGCGCTGACCGCCCGCTTCAAAGGTTCCCGTGTGAATGTGCTCACCAACGGAACGCTTCTTACGCCGGATGCCCTGGAGAATTTCCTGAGCCTGGGGGTAGGCGCCATCCAGATTCCGGTGCTGAGCCATCGCGCCCAAATCCATGAACACCTCACCGGCCTGCCGGGTTCCTGGCAGAAGGCGGTAGATGCCCTTACGCGGGTGGCGGAACGCCTTCCGAAGGGCGCCTTTGCGGTGCTGGTCATTACAAAAGTCAATGCGCCGGATATTCCGGGAACCTTGCAGCTACTCTATGACAAAGGGGTGCGGAACGTGATGGTGAACCGCTTCAACATAGGCGGCATGGGGCTTCTTCACACGAAGGAGCTGGTGCTGGATGCCCGGACGCTCAAAAAGGCTTTTGCCGATGTAGAAGCCTTTGCCACCACCCACCCGGACATGCGCTTCGTCAGTGGCGTCTGTACGCCGCTTTGTCTCATGGATACCAGGCCATACCCGCATGTGCGGTTTACCTCCTGCAGCACGGATTTCTCCCGGAGGCCCGTGACGGTCAATTATTTGGGCGAGGTCCGCTTTTGCAACCATTCGCCCTATGTGCTGGGAAATATCTATGAAAAAAATATCTCCGACATCCTTACGGACCCGGAGAATGTGGCGCGCTATTCGGTCCTCCCGGAACAATGCCGGGACTGCGAACTCCTCAAACGATGCGGTGGCGGATGCCGGGCAGCCTCCGAGCAAGTGTACGGCCGGTTCGACCGCCTGGATCCCGTGCTGGAAATGGGAAATTAGTCCATGCTTTCCATCTCTACGCCCGGAAGGGCGTTGAGGGTGGCCAGGATGCTCTGCGGATAGTCTTTCTTTTTGACGAGCAGCTGAAGCTCCGCCTTGTATCCCTCTCCCTGCTTGGCGAGGGAGAAGCGGCTTACGGTCTTGCCGAGGGCCTTGACGGCATCTATCAGCTGTTTTTCATCCCGGCCCGTAAGGCAGACGCTCACCTGATGCTCTCCATGGCGGACATTGACGAAGTGGAGGGCTTCCATGCAGAGGAGCACCAGCACCGTGGAAAGGATGCCCAGTTCGTACATGCCGCCGCCCAGGCTGAGGCCGATGGCACCGGTAATCCAGATGCCGGCCGCTGTGGTGAGTCCGCTCACATACTTGTTCTTCATGATGATGCCGCCGCCCAGGAAACCCAGGCCGCCCACCACGCCGGCCGCGACACGCGCCGCGTCGAACTTGGCGGCGTCCGGAAAGCCGTACTGGGAGATGAGCATGAACAGGCAGGCGCCCAGCGCCACCAGAAAATGGGTTCGAACGCCGGCGCTCTTGCCCCGGAGTTCCCGTTCGTAGCCAATGAGGGTGCCGATGAGCGCGGCGGCCAGCAGACGGATAGAGAGTTCCAATGCGAGTGACATGTTGCAAAGATAGGAAAAATGCGGGGTATTACCAACTGAGTTCCAGCGAAAAAACGGCTTGGGTGCCCGGCATGGGATAGCCCTGCACCACCTGGTAGGGCCGGTTGAAGACATTGCTCACCTGGAGGCCGATGTTCAGCAGCGGGGCTCCGTTTCCGCCACGGCCGAGCGGGATGTCGCGGGAAAGGGCGGCGTCGCTGAGTGTCCAGGGGGCGATGGCGTAGTCTGCCGTATGGGCGCTCCGTGACCAGCGGATGCCGCAGAAACTGCTGTCCCACTGGAAGTTCCATCTTTTCCAACGGGCCAGGAGGCTGGCCGAGCCGCTGTGGCGGGGAAGGTAGGGAATCTGGTTTCCATAAGTAAGGCTCCCCGGATTGCTGTGATCCAGCGCTTCCTGGAAGGAGTAGCGGAGACACAGGGTAATGGCTCCGTCCGGCACCTGCCAGCCGCCTTCCGCCTTGACATCCAGGCCCGTCATGTCCACAAGGCCTATGTTGAGCATCGTCCAGCGGAACTGCGAGGCAGTGGGGATGGCCACAATCTTCTGTTCAATACGGTTCAGGTAGGGCGATATCCGGAGGCTTCCCGTCCAGGGGGCTTTCCCGGCGCTCACCTCCAGGTTCAGGCCCAGCTGACGGGCGCGTTCAGGAACCAGCGCCGCATTCCCCATGAGGCTGTAATAGAGGTCGTTGAACGACGGAAGCCGGTAGCTCTGCTGGGCAAAAGCCTCGGCCCGGAGCGAGGAACACGGCTCCCAGGACAGGCTCACGGCGGGCATCCAGGCATTCCGGAAAGTCTTTTCCCGCGACCATCCGCCCGCCTGCGGGGTCTGGAAGCGGTCCCAGGCGCCCAGCCAGGCCAGGTGGGCGGCGGCCCGGAAATGCTCCCAGGCCCAGCGGCTTGCGAGCGCTCCGGTGAGGGTGGTCCTCAAGGGCGTGACGAACTGCCCCATGTCGGAACGGAGGCTGTTCACCTGCGCGTCCGTAGCCAGGTCCAGCGACCAGGGACCGGCCAGGACCAGCGACTGCGCCAGCGACAGGAAGCCGGACTGCTGCCGGTAATGGAGGTCGTAGGGAAGTGCCATGGGGTTCCGCTCCGGATGGGTATCGTAATGCATATAGTCGTTGCTGTAGCGGGCCCGGAGGGCGGTGGCGTACCGGGCGCTCCACTCCTGTTCCCAGCTGCCCTGGAGCAGGATGTCCTGGTCTGCCTGCCGCTCTGCGCTGAAGGGGAAACCGGCCGCCCGCCGGATGACCGGCCCCGGAAAACCGCGCTCCGAGCCATAAGTGCCGGCCTTGAAGGTCCATTTGCCTCCCGGCACCTGCCCGTAGAGCTGGGCCTCCAGCCGAAGGGCCGTGATATCCCCGTTCTCCCGGACGAGGGTGGTGTCGAAGCAGGGATAGCGGTAGCGTCCGGCGCTTCGGAGGAACTCTGCCGAAGTGCGGAGCGAAAGGCCGGGAGCGAGGAGGCGGTCGAGGCGGAGGGACGGGGCAATGGTCCCGAGGGTCCCTCCTTTCAGCCGGAGACGGAGGCCGCTGCGCACCGGAGCGGCCGCCGAAAGGTGGACCGCGGCGGCGGAGGTATAGGCCTGCGCGCTTTGCAAACGGCTGGATTTCACACCGTTATAGAGTTCGACCAGGTCCAGCGCATCGGCGGAAAGACGGCCCAGGTCCACCTGCATGTTCTGGGCATTGTCTATCCGGATTCCGTCTAGGAAAACGCCCACATGCTCGCTGCCGAGGCCCCGCACATTCACCGTCTTGAGCCCGCCCGCCCCGCCATAGTCCTTCACCTGGAGGCCGGTGAAACGCCGGAGGATATCCGCCACCTGCAGCTGCCGCACATTCCCTTCCAGGCGGGCCGATTCCACCGGCAGCACCACCGGCAGCCGTTTCACCGAATAAACGGAGGCGGCCGTCAGGGTGTCGGTCTCCTGCGCCCGGAGAGAAGGGGCGGCGGCAAGAAGAAGGAGGAAAAGCAGGAGGGAGCGTATTCTCATGCGGAAAAGTCTATCGGAACGCCATCACGCGGAGGTATTCGCCCACCAGGCCGCCGGCACCGTCTTGCGAATCCGCCAGCAGCAGCAGCGTCTGCCGGCCGTCCGGGAGCACCGGGCCTAGGCACATCCCTTCATAGTTCGCGAGCTGGAGGGCACTCATGCGGAAACTGGTGACGAGGGTCTTGTGGAGCACGGCTCCGGAATCTGTGAAAGGTTCCACGCGGTAGAGCCGCACCACGGAGAACGAAGCGAGCATCTGGAAAAGCCCGCCGGCGGGAACATACAGTTCGCGTTCCAGGACCAGCAGGCTTCCGTCCGGGAGGGCGGTCATGGCGGAAATGCCGTTCACGTAGGCCTGGGCAGCCTTTGCCTCCGCAGGGGGAACCAGCGGTTCGTCCGCCTCATAAATGTATTGTTCACAAGGTATTAAGCCTATTAACCGGAAGCGTTGGATTCGGTGCATCCGCGTGCTGGAATCGGCTGGAAGCGGGGCTTCCGTAGTGGCCCAGAAACTGCCGCTGCCATACGCGAGGGCCTCGAAACCGGCATTGCTGCGCACTTGTTTCAGGGATTCGGGGACCGCGAGTTCCCGTCCGGTCTCCCGGCCGGAAAGGTCGTATTCCCGAATGCGCTGGTCTCCCTCCGAGGCTACGAAAAGGGTCTTGCTTTCCGGCACATACACCACGTCTTCGTTGTCCCTGCCGGACGGGCCGCCGGCATCTGTCTCGAAGGCATGTACCGGGCCCACGGTTCCGTCTTCCCGGAAACCCAGCGTGAAGATGAAAAGACCTCCGCCTTTGGCTTTGTCATGCACCACGGCATAGCTTTCCTCGCCTATCCGGGTGATGCCGGAGTACTGTCCGCTGGCAATTTCCAGCCGGCGGAGCTGGAGCAGTTCCAGCGAAGGCGCCGCCTGCCCGGAAGGGGACTGGGCGGCCGAAAGATGGGCGGAACCCGCCAGGAGGGCCGCCAGGGAAAAGATGCGGAATACCGTCGTTTTCATGATGCAAAAATAGCAAATAATTTGCGGAAAGTTCCGGGACTTTTCCTAACTTTGTAGATGCGGTACAGGATGCCCGCAATTTTTAAAAGTAAGAAAAGTATGGGAAAAGATCTGGAAGTGAACGCAGCCAAGCTCAAGGCGCTGCAGGCAACCATCGACAAGATTGAGAAAGATTATGGGAAGGGGACCATCATGAAGCTGGGAGACCAGCCGGAATGGGACGCCTCGCAGGTAATCCCCAGCGGCTCCATCGCCCTGGACCACGCCCTGGGTATCGGCGGCTATCCCAAAGGCCGCATCGTGGAAATCTATGGCCCGGAGTCGTCCGGTAAAACCACCCTGGCCATCCACGCCATCGCCCAGGCGCAGAAGACCGGCGGCATTGCGGCCATCATCGACGCGGAGCATGCGTTCGACCGCACCTACGCCAAGGCGCTGGGCGTCAACCTGGACACCCTCCTCATCTCGCAGCCGGACAACGGGGAGCAGGCCCTGGAAATTGCCGACAACCTCATCCGCAGCGGAGCGGTGGACATCGTGGTCATCGACTCGGTGGCCGCCCTCACGCCCCGGGCAGAGATTGAAGGGGAAATGGGAGACAACAAGGTGGGCCTTCAGGCACGCCTCATGAGCCAGGCCCTCCGCAAGCTCACGGCCAACATTTCCAAGACGGGCACCTGCTGCATCTTCATCAACCAGCTGCGTGAGAAGATCGGCATCATGTTCGGCAATCCGGAAACCACCACCGGCGGCAACGCCCTCAAGTTCTACGCCTCGGTGCGCCTGGACATCCGCCGCACCACCCAAATCAAAGACGGGGAAGATGCACTGGGGAACCACGTGAAAGTGAAGGTGGTGAAGAACAAGATGGCCCCGCCGTTCAAGAAGGCGGAGTTCGACATCGTGTTCGGCGAAGGCATTTCGCACGCAGGCGAGCTAGTCGACCTCGGCGTGGAGTACGACATCATCCAGAAGAGCGGTTCCTGGTTCAGTTACAAGGGAGAGAAACTCGCCCAGGGCCGGGAGGCCGTCAAACAGCTGCTGCGTGACAACGTTGAGCTCGCCGACGAAATCGAAGCGGGCATACGCGAGGCCCTCAAGGCCGTCAAGGACTGACGTCCGGCGCAGGCTTTTCCAAATTGCAGCGGGAGAGTTTTCCGAATTGGTCTTCGGTAATCACTCCCGCTTTTTTCAGGCCTTCGAGCGTCCATAGCTCGCGGGGGTTGTTCTCGCGGTAGAGCACTATGGCGCGGGCGGTCTCCCGGGAACGGATGTGCGGATGCCCAGCGAGCGAATCGGAGGGAAGGGCCCAGAACGGATATGCCTTCGCGGGAGTGCATGTTACAAGGTCCTTGAGACCGTCATAGCGTTCCTGTCCGAAGTTATAAATCTCCAGGAGCTGCTCCGTACAGGAATAGCCTCCGAGAAGACGGCGGTAGTCCACCATCTTTTTCGCGAACCAGCCGCCTATGCCGGGCAAGGTGTCGAAAGAT
>JAEEGL012696259.1_pt1 | contig 12379 bp, 9 predicted proteins | sample 9134231 | NCBI WGS metagenome assembly JAEEGL01 (sample SAMN16246548, study PRJNA631951) | gut metagenome | biome: gut microbiome; feature: rumen; material: fiber-attached | host: Bos | place: Iran: Karaj | collected 2018-10 | reverse complement strand
CGGATTCTTCTTCGTCCGATTACAGCTCCTGGGATTCGGGCGGCACGGACTGGAGCAGCGACTGGTAAGGAAAGGACAGAATGATATGATGAAACAGCATCGGTTCGGTCCCGGACCGCTTCTGAACGGGCAGGGAAATCTCTGCGAGCCCGGCTATGCGGCGGCGCTTTTGAAAACGTATGACCGCAAGGCGATCAGGGCAGGCAAGCTTCGCATCAAGGAATGGGACTACTATCTTATCACAAACGATCGGTGGGGCGTTGCGCTGACGATCGACGACAACAGCTATATGGGGCTGTTGTCTGCTTCCGTACTGGACTTTGAAACGTGCAAGGAAACGACCGTCTCGCCGATGTTCTGGCTGCCGGTGGGCAAGACCGGGTTTCCGGCGTCGTCAAAGGAAGGCGACGTGAATAAGACACTGAAAAACGCGTCGGGCTCTTTTGTGCATACGCCGGAAGGGCGGCGGCTCACATTCCGTATCGACAGATTCAAGGACGGAAAGCCGTTTTCCTGCGATATTCTGCTCACAGACGAGCCGAAGGATTCCATGGTCATCGCGACGCCGTTTGAAAAGAAGGGACATTTCTATTACAACCAGAAGATCGTCGGCATGCGCGCCGAAGGATGGTTTCAGATCGGAGATGTGCGAACTGTACTCGATCCGAAGAACACCTTCGGGCTTCTGGATTGGGGCAGGGGCGTATGGACCTATAAAAACACCTGGTACTGGAGCGCGGCGCAGGGAGCGATCGACGGCCGCGTGATCGGCTTCAACCTCGGTTACGGCTTCGGGGATACGAGCGCCGCGAGCGAGAATATGCTGTTTGTTGACGGGACTGCGCACAAGCTGGGACGCGTGGATTTCGGCATTCCCAAAAAGCAGGACGGCACGGACGACCTGATGCGCCCGTGGCATTTCACGGACGACGAGGGACGCGTCGACCTGATCTTTTCTCCGATCCTCGACCGCGCTTCCAAAACGGACGTTAAGATCATCTGCTCCGATCAGCATCAGGTGTTCGGCAGGTTCTCCGGCGTACTGAAAACCGACGGATGGGAGGAGATCCGTCTTAAAGATTTCCTCGGCTTTGCGGAAAAGGTATTCAACAAGTGGTAAGGGCGTTTTCACCCGGATCCTCCTCTTCACATAGAATGAAGGGGAGGATTCTTTTATGTACGCATCGGAATTTACGGGATACCTGAAGGAACAGGTCAGAAATCACAGTATTTATGTATGGGGCGCGCAGGGGCAGAAGAAGCCGACGATCACGGAGGCGTGGATCCGCAGACGCGAAAAAACGAAACGCAACGCCGACCGGGCGATCGCACACTGGAAGAAGGAGGTGCGAGAAGGGTACGGCGATGTGCTGCGCGCATTCGACTGTTCGGGCCTCGGTACGTTTTTCTTTCTGAAGCACAGGCTGATCGACCATGACGTCAATGCCGAAGGACTGCGCAGTCTCTGCACGGAGATCGGACGAAACGAGCTCAGGGAGGGCGATATGGTCTTTCGGATGAGCAAGGGACGCGCCGTGCATGTCGGCTACGCGATCGACGCAGACCGCGTGATCGAAGCGAAGGGACGTGACGTCGGCGTCGTCGAAAGCAGGGCGTCGGGATGGGATCGGTACGGACGTCCGCCGTTCTTTTCAACGCGGATCCTGAAGCTCAGAAGTCCGTATATGCGCGGCAGCGACGTGCTCGCGGTGCAGAGAAAATTGAAGGAGCTCGGTTATGATCCGGGACAGACGGACGGGATCTACGGCAAAAAAACGGAACGCGCCGTAAAGCGGTTCCAGAAAGCAAGCGGACTCAAAGCGGACGGCATCGTCGGAAAGCAAACGTACACGGCGTTCGGCATCCCGTTTTATGCCTGATCAGGGGGTACAGCGGAACAAGCCGCAGGATCGTGTGTCCTTCGTCGGATCCGGCGTCACGGGGATCCATTCGGGCGAAGGCTCCGAAGACGGCGTTCCTTCGGGGGAAACGGAGGGCGAGGCGGGCGCAGACGTTTCCTCCGATATCGTGTAGGTCGGTTCAGCGGTCGGCGCGGGCGTAGGGGGATAGGTATAATCCTCAGCGATCAGATTTCCGGTAAAGAGCGTGTGCCCATCGATCGAGACGGAAACGGTCCCGGCCTTTGCGCCGATCGGCGCGTTCAGGTCCAATTCGGAATAGTGCAGGATTTCCTCCGGAAACGGATCGGCGATCAGCTCTCCGGCCTGCCAACGCGGCAGAACGAGCGTATCCTCCTGTGTCCATTCGATGCGGTACAGCGCTTCGCGGATCGGCGTCTCCTCCGGATCGGGGGTAAAAGCATAGGTGTCCGGCAGACAGCGGGCCTTGAGGTAGCCGAGGTCGATCTCGACCGTATCGTGCTCGAACACGTAATCGAACAGCGCCGCGGCGTCGTAGAAGCGTTGCGCAGCGTATTTGTCCTTTTCGCGTCCCTTCACGTTATCCGGCGCGTTCTCACCGTGCAGGAGCACGGCAATATACGTCGTATCGCCGCGCTTTGCGGCTGCGACGAGGCATTTTCCGGCAAGGTGCGTGTCGCCGGTCTTGACGCCGATCGCGTAAGGATAAACGCAGGAATAGGGCTTATAGGAGCTGACCTTGATATCGCGCAGCAGACGGTTCGAGGACTGCAGCTTGATTTTGCGGCCGTCGGTCGATTTCACGGTGCGTTCTTTCGTCGCGACGATCTTTTGGAAGGTCTCGTTTTCCATCGCATAAGCGGTGAGCAGAGCCATATCGCGCGCCGTCGTATAATGATCTGCGTTGTGCAGGCCGTGCGGATTGACGTAATGCGTATGTTCCATGCCGAGGGAGGCTGCCTTTTCGTTCATCATATCGGCAAAGCCCTTGACGCTGCCGCCGACATGCTCTGCGATCGCGATCGCAGCGTCGTTGCCGGAGGGGAGCATGAGCCCGTAAAGAAGATCTATCATGCGGTAGGTCTCGTTGGGAAGAAGCCCCATTTTGGAATTGCGTTCGGAAAGGTTTGTGGCGCGTTTGCTGACGGCGACAAGCTCGTCCGGTTCGCAGCATTCAAGCGCAAGAATACAGGTCATGATCTTGGTCGTGCTTGCGGGATAGCGTTTCGTGTCCGCGTTGCGCTCGAGGCCGAGGACCGGATGCGACGGATCGTCTGCATTTACCAAAATAACACTGTCCTCCGCCAGCGCTTTCAGGTCGAATCCTGTCGGATCCGAAACTTCGGCGATCCCGTTGAACGGAAGCAGCAGGATGCTGAGAAGCAGGCAGAGGACGGCTTTTTTCATATGGATCATTTATCTGCGGGAATATTCGTCGTATTGACGTTCCTGCATCGCACGGCGTCTCGCGGCGCGGCGTCTTGCGGCGGCGCGGCGTTTCTTTTCGGCACGGACATAGAGACAGAACAGTACGACGACGACAAGCAGCAGAACGCCGAGAACGCCGAGAACGATGTACACGCCCTTCGGAATGCCGGAGGCACAGCTCCCGCTGTTTTCTTTTACGTCGCTGCCGGGCTGGTGATCGACGGTCGGTACGTTCGCGTCGCCGATCAGATCGTAGATCGACTGTTCGGTGTTTGCGGACGTAACAGGCGAGAGATCGGTCACAGCGGTGCCTTCCTTGACGCTGCGCGAGGCAAGCAGCTCGGCAGTCGCGATCGTTGCGCCGCGATAGGAATAAGAGACCGTTCCGACGGCAGAGCCTTCGCTGATCGGCGCATACTGGCTGGTGATGTTCGTGCTGCAGTCGATCTGAAAATCCTTAGTCGTTTTGGTCGGATCGGGCTGCATCAGCGTGATCTGCGTATCGAGCGAAAGATTTGCCTTCGCCGTCAGAACGCCTCCCTGCGAATCGTCGGGGGATGCGTTCGCGATCCGGATATCGAATGTAAGCGGCATGCCCGCGTCGACAAGCTCTCCGAAGCTGACGGTCTTTACCATGTCGCTGAACGCGTAGTCAAACATCAGCGCCGCGTCCTGGAACCGTCTTGCGTTGTATTTGTCCTTGCGTCCGTCGGACCAGCCGTTGTTATACTCCGGGTCGTTCAGCGTTCCGCCGTAGAGGACCGCGATCAGTGTGACGCCGTTGCGCTCCGCGGCGGCGACGAGGCACTTGCCGGCCGCGTTCGTGTCGCCGGTCTTGACACCGATCGCATCCGCATAGAGGCAGGAGATCGGCTGCGGCACCTTTTCGGTGGCAGGCATGTCGATAAGCATGCGGTTGGAATTGACAAGGCTCAGCGCGCGGGGGCCGGATTCGGCTACATAGGTCTTTGTGCCGACGATCTCGCGGAACATCTTGCTTTGTTGACTCTTGTTCAGTGCGTATGCGGTGAGTACCGCCATATCGCGTACGGTGGTGTAGTGGTTTTCATTCTGTTTGCCGTGGACCGTAACAAAATGCGAATGATCCAAGTGAAGCTCGGCGGCCTTATCGTTCATCATCTGCGCGAACGCTTCGGTGCTGCCCGCGATATGCTCGGCGATCGCGATCGCGGCGTCGTTGCCGGACGGCAGCATCAGACCGTAGAGAAGATCCCGGAGCGTATACTGATCGCCCGCTTCAAGGCCCATCAGGGAGTTGCCGTTGCCGAAGTCGACTGCCTTTTCGGATACGTTAACCATGTCGTTAAGATTGCCCTTTTCGAGCGCGAGGATACAGGTCAGGATCTTGGTCGTGCTGGCCGGATAGACGCGCGCGTCTGCCTCCTGCTCGATCCCGCGATAGGAAACGGAGGCGTTTTCCGCATTCACAAGAATATAATACGGCTCGTAAATATCGCTTTTGCGAAACGTATCTGCTTCGGCGCTGCGAACCGGGAAAAGGACCGTGAGACCGATCAGGAAAAGTGCGGCAAGAACAAGGGAAATAAGCTTCTTCATCATCTATAAAAACCTTTCGGATACATTCAATACAAACAGTTTAATGACATTGCCTGTTCTTGTCAATGCATAAAACTGTTGAAAAATTGTGAATAATACGAGATCAAACGTCCGCGCAAAAAAGGATCTCGACGGTCATCGAATCGTCGCAAAGATCGATCACGGCGACGCTCGGGCCCTTCGATGTGCGGGGACGGGAGAGACTGCCCGGATTCAGGAGCAGCACACCCTCGACCGTTTCGGAGGAGGGCACGTGCGAATGCCCGAACAGAACGGCGTCGGCATTCGCTTCCTTTGCGGCGTAGAGCAAGTGCAGACGACCGGAAACGGTATGCCCGTGCAGCAAAAGAAACCGCTTTCCGTGCCAGTTCACGGTATAGGTCAGCGGGGCGGAGGAGAAGGGGTCGCAGTTTCCGCGTACCGCAACAAAGCCGCAGTTCAGCGCCTGCGAAAGCGCTTCGGCGTCCTCGGCATGATCGCCGAGATGCCAAAGCGCGTCGACCCTGCCGAGACGCGAGCGGAAATAACGAATGTTTTCGATGCTGCCGTGGGAATCAGAGACGACTGCGATCCTCGACATCGAGCGCCTCCTTCAAGAGCATCAGCGCACGTTTCCGGTGGCTGACGGAATTCTTTTCCTCGGCCGTAAGCTCGGCAAAGCTCTTCCGGAACGGCGCGTAGTAGAAGAACGGATCGTAGCCGAAGCCGTTTTGTCCGTGCGCTTCATGCAGGATCGTGCCTTCGACTTCGCCCTGCACCGCGATCGGATCCATTCCGACGCGTGCAAGCGCGACGCAGCAGCAGAACCGCGCCGTACGCTGCTCATCGGGAACGTCGGAAAGCAGTTCGATCAGCTTTGCGTTGTTCGCGGCGTCGTCGTGTCCCTCACCGGCAAAACGCGCGGAGTATACGCCCGGCGCGCCGTTCAGCGCGTCGACGCAAAGCCCGCTGTCGTCGGCAAGCACCGCGTCGAACCGACCGTTCGCAAACGCGAGCGTTTCCGCGGCTTTCTTGATCGCGTTCTCGCGGAACGTTTTACCGTCCTCGACGACGTCGAGCACGATCCCGGCTTCCCGCATCGTGACGATCTCGGAAAAGCTGTCCTTTAAGATCTCGCGGATCTCCTGCGCCTTATGCGCGTTGTTGGTTGCAAGTAAAAGCTTCATTTGTCCTCCGTGACGCGGTACGGCGCGATCGCATCGAGCGACGGCGTGACGTACAGCGTATGCTGATGAAAATAATTGACGAATCCGGGGCGTGCGCCGGACGGCTTTTTGACGGATCGGATCTGTGTATAGTCGACCGGAACGTTCTCAGAAGCGGACGCGTCCGAATGATAGGCCGCTACGGTCGCCGCAAAGAACAGATCCTCGCGGGAAGGATCCGAGACATTCAGTACGACATGCGAGGCGGGAACGCCCTTTGCATGCAGCCAGATCGCGTTCGGATCGGATGTGCGGAGCAGCCGTTCGTTCTGCAGATTGTTCTTGCCGACGTACAGGTCTGCGCCGGAGGGCGTGCGATAGTGCAGCGGGCGGCTCTGCGTTTTCGCGGGCGATTTGCGCGTTTGCTCCTGCTCGCGGATATATTTCTGACGGATCAGCTCCTCACGGATCTCGGCAAGCTCTTCGCGCGTGCTGCAGGCGGCGACGTTCAGAAGCTGACCCTTGAGGTAATCGAGCTCCTCGGTAAACGCATCTACCTGTTCCAGCGCATAGGCGCGTGCGGCTTTATTTTTGCGATAACGCTTAAAGTAACGCTGCGCATTGTCGGAAGCCGAATACTTCGGGTCGAGCGCGATCTCGACGCTTTCCGGCGGATCGGCATAATAGTTTTTGACCGTGACGGATCTTCTGCCTGCCGGGACGCCGTGTACGCTCAGAAGCAGCTCGCCGTACAGACGGTCGCGTTCGATGTGTTCCTCGTCGCCGATCGTCTTCATGCACTCGGAAAGTTTCTTTTCGACGCGCTTTTTCGCATGATCGAGCACGGCGCGAAGCGAGGTGCGCAGCTTGGTCAGAACGGCCTGCTCGTCGCGGGTCCGGTAAAACGCATCCTGCGCCTCATTGACGGTCGGGTACGGAATGCTTTCGATATTCTTGGGACGGAACGGCAAAACGCCTGCATTCGGGATCAGAGACGGTGAAAACCGCTGTTCGGCAAGCGCGCAAAAGACCTCGCTGATCTCGGATGCGATGCGGTCCGAAGGCGTGCCGTCCTTTACGATCTGCTCGGCACAAAGCCGTGAAACGCCGTGGAACGCGTCCATAAGCCACTTGCCGGGCATACGGCCGTTCGCGATCTCGGCGATCTCATCTTCGGAGACGGTCAGCGGATCCAGCTTTTCCGCTTCGGGAGGCGCTTCATAGGGCACGTTCGGCAGACAGATCCGCGCGGCGTTCTCGCCGAGTCCGAAATGCCGCATGCAGTCGATGATGCGTCCGTCTTCGCCGACCAGAAACACGTTCCCGTGCCTGCCCATCAGCTCGACGATCAGCTTCATCTGCACGACGTCATAGAGCTCGTTTTTGCCGGAAAGCGAGAAGACGGCGATGCGGTTCAGGCCGGGCTGTTCGATCGACACGATGCGACAGCCGATCAGGTATTTCCTGAGAAGCATACAGAATGCGGGCGCGGCCTCGGGATTCTCGAAGTTCTTTGAAACCGTCTGGATGCGTCCGTTTTCCGCGTGAATACACAGCATCAGCTTCACACGTCCGGCGTTCGGCGCGTGAATGTGCAGTATGAGAATATCCTTGTCGGGCTGCTGGACCTTGTCGATCTTTCCGCCGACAAGGATCTGAAGCTCCCGTATGCTTGCGTACAGCGTCAATCCATCCGTTGCCATAATGATCTCCCGTTTCTTATTGTATACGTCCGGCGTTTCGTTTGCAAGAGAAAAAAAGAAGCGTCCGAAAACGGACGCTATGTCATGCGAATACCGGGGTTCAGTTGTTCGCTGCTGCGAGCTTTTTTGCCAACTGTGCCTTTTTGCGATCTGCGGCGTTCTTGTGGATAACGCCCTTCGCGGCAGACTGGTCAACGGTTTTGACAGCCGCGAGGTAAGCCGTATTGACAGCTTCCTTATCGCCGGACTTCAGCGCTTCATCAAAACGACGGACAGCGGTCTTCAGAGCGGACTTGTCCATGCGATTTCTGAGGTTTTCACCAACGGAAGTCTTCGCACGCTTCATAGCGGACTTGATGTTTGCCAAAGCATTTCACCCCCTGTAAGATTTGCCCGACCGGTTTCCCGGTACGAACGGAGTACATTCTATCACAAACATTTTCACATTGCAAGGATTATTTTTGCGATTTTTCACCTTTTTTCAGGACTTATCCGGGACGGAGGCCGACCGGCGCGCTGCGAACCCGTAAATCGCCTCATTTTTGCGCCGCAGGAGGAATACAATTCTTCGGTACGGCATTCGATAAAGCATAAAACCGCAGATATCGTCCTGTTGTGAGCGCTTTTGTCGAACGATACAAGAGTTCACAACTTCGTTGCATTTCCCCGATTGACATTCCGGGAGGCGGTCACTATAATAGGGGACGATGGTTAGCACTCGAAAACGATGAGTGCTAAATGATTGACAGGAGGTACGAGATATGTCATTGAAACCGTTGTTCGATCGCGTTGTGATCCGAAACATCGAAACGGAAGAGGTCACCAAGGGCGGTATTCTTCTGACGAGCGCGGCAAAGGAGAAGCCGCAGATGGCGGAAGTCATCGCCGTCGGCCCCGGCAATAAGGACGTAGATATGGTCGTCAAGGTCGGCGATAAGGTCGTTTATACGAAATATGCCGGTACGGAAGTCAAGATCGACGGGCAGGAAGTCATCGTGATCAAGCAGAACGATATTCTTGCGATCGTGGAATAACAGGAGGATAAACCATGGCTAAGCAATTGAAATACGGCGAGGACGCCAGAAAAGCATTGGAAAGCGGGCTCAATCAGCTTGCGGATACCGTAAAGATCACGCTCGGACCGAAGGGCCGCAACGTGGTGCTCGAAAAGAAATTCGGCGCGCCGCTCATCACCAACGACGGCGTGACGATCGCAAAGGAGATCGAGCTCGAAGATCCGTTTGAAAACATGGGTGCACAGCTCGTCAAGGAAGTCGCGACGAAGACGAACGACGTCGCGGGCGACGGCACGACGACGGCGACGCTGCTTGCGCAGGCGATGGTCCGCGAAGGTCTTCGCAACGTTGCGGCAGGCGCGAACCCGATGGATCTGCGTCGCGGTATCGAAGCGGCGGTCAACGAGGCGGTCGATGGACTTAAGGAGCTTTCCGTGCCCGTCGGCAGCAAGCATGCGATCGAGCAGGTCGCAGCGATCTCCGCGAGCGACGAGAACGTCGGCAAGCTGATCGCGGATGCGATGGAGAAGGTCGGCAAGGATGGCGTCATCACGATCGAAGAGAGCAAGACCATGAAGACCGAGCTGAACATCGTCGAAGGCATGCAGTTCGATCGCGGCTACTGCTCCGCATACATGGCGACCGATACCGACAAGATGGAAGCGGTCCTCGAAAACCCGATGATCCTGATCACCGAAAAGAAGATCAGCAACATCCAGGAGATCCTGCCGGTGCTCGAGCAGATCGCGCAGGCGGGCCGTAAGCTTCTGATCATTGCGGAGGACGTCGAAGGCGAAGCGCTTGCGACGCTCGTCATCAACAAACTGCGCGGCACGTTCACCTGCGTCGCGGTCAAGGCGCCGGGCTTCGGCGACAGACGCAAGGCGATGCTGCAGGATATCGCAGTTCTGACCGGCGGTCAGGTCGTGTCCGACGAGCTCGGTATGGATCTTAAGGAGACCACGCTTGAGATGCTCGGCAGCGCAAAGCAGGTCAAGGTCGATAAGGAGAAGACCGTTATCGTCGAGGGTGCGGGCGATCCTGCTGAGATCGCGGCGCGCGTCAAGTCGATCCGCGCGCAGATCGAAGAGACGACCTCCGATTATGATAAGGAAAAGCTGCAGGAGCGTCTTGCGAAGCTCGCGGGCGGCGTAGCGGTCATCGCAGTGGGCGCAGCGACCGAGGTCGAGATGAAAGACAGTAAGCTCCGCATGGAGGACGCGCTGAACGCGACCCGTGCAGCGGTCGAGGAAGGCATCGTTCCGGGCGGCGGCGTGGCGCTGCTGTCTGTTGCGAACCGCGTGAAGAAGCTTGCCGAGGAAGCGACCGGCGATAAAAAGACCGGTATGCAGATCGTTCTCCGTACGCTTGAAGAGCCGATCCGTCAGATCGCGAAGAACGCGGGCGTCGAGGGCTCCGTCATCATCGAGAACATCCGCCGCAACGGTACTGAGGGCTACGGCTACGATGCAGCCACCGATACGTACGGCATCATGAAGGAGAAGGGCATCGTTGACCCGACGAAGGTCACGCGCAGCGCGCTGCAGAATGCGGCTTCCGTTGCGGCCATGGTGCTGACGACCGAGAGCATCGTTGCGGATATCCCGAAACCCGAACCTGCCGCGCCCGATATGGGCGGCGCCGGCATGGGCGGCATGTACTAAAACATTCGATCGGCTGAGAAAAACGCAGCCGATCGTTTTTTTCGGCTCCTGCCAAAGAACCGTCGGTTTGCCGGGCGGCAGGAGCCGCAAGGTGTCAAATCCGCCGCGCACGTCGCAAGATTTTTGGATCTTTGTTTTGCGCTTTCCTTGCACTTTTCTTTCGTACGGAGACGCAGCACTTTCTGTTTTTGATACGGACGCCTGCAGGTCGGGCGTCCCGTTTTGATTTGCTTGCTTTTTCCGTATTGAAAGAGTATAATGTATATTGGATTATAAGTATGGAGACCGTCTCATGAAACAAATCGTCCGCAAAGGGATACTGCTTCTTTTAGCAGTTCTGCTGTTCTTACCGGCAGGATCTTTTGCGGCTTCGGACGACGTCGTTGTTTTCGGCGACGCGGACGGGGACGGAGAGCTGACAGCACAGGATGCAAGCTGTATTTCGAGGCATCTTTCGCGCTTTCAATTGATGGACGCGGCAGCCCTGTCGCGTGCGGATTACGACGGTGACGGGACGGTTACGGAGGATGACGCTTCGCTGATCCTGAGTTCATTTCTGTATACGGATTTTCAGGTCAGCGTGACAAAGTCCTTCTCACTGCTTGTGACGTCGGACCTCATGGGCAATGCATGGGATCCGATGGCGACGGAAGAAGAACACGTTTGTACGGCGATGAACACGGCTCAATGTGTCATGGCGCTGCGGAAAGCCGAGCCGGATCTGGTTCTGCTCGACGGCGGAGGATCGCTGCTCGGCAGCTCGATCGCCGACGACTATCCGACGCGGACCGAAAGGGTGTTCGGACCGATCACAACGCTGTTCCTGAATATGGGCTATGACGCCGTACTGTTGGGCGACGAGGCATTCTCTTATCCGTCGCAGTCGCTCCGGCGCGAAGTCAATGCGCTGATCGAGCGCAAAATCCCCGTACTCGGCGCTAACCTGCAGAAGAGCGATCCGACGATCTTCGATCCGAAGGGCGTGCTTTGGAACGAGATTCTTCCCTATGTGATCCTTGAAGTTCCGCAGGATACAAAGGGCAAGCTCCCGCCCGCACGTGTGGCGGTGATCGGCATGACCGATCCGACGATCGCGCCTTCGGAGGATGAGATCATCCCGGTCGATCCTTTGGAAACGTACGCGAAGCTTCGCAAAGAATTAAAGGATCAAGTCGATTATACGATCCTGCTGTATCACGGCAATGCAGAGGTCGACGCGTCAGAGAAGGACGCCTATCCGCTGCGCGATATGCTGAAGAAGACGGACAGCATCGATCTGGTCCTATGCGCGCACGGCGGATCGTACGGCGTGCGCGCGGAACGCAATTATCACGGCGCGGAGATCCCGATCGTCACGCTGCCCGGAGGCGTCGAGAACGTTACAAGGATCAACGTTTCGCTTCGGGAAAACGGACGTCCGGCGATCTCCGTCGGAACGGTCGATACAAGATCATACGAGCCGGAAGAGTCGATCCGCCGCCTGATCCGTCCGTATGTTTCCTCGATATCCGGCATGATGGACGCCCTCGTCTGTACGGTGGAGGAGCGGATCCAGCCGTACGTTCCGGGCACGCTCGGTTCCACGGATATGACGGATCTGATCCATGAGATGCAGATCTGGTTTGCGGAGCAATGGATCTACGAGGACGATCTCGACCTTCCGCAGTCGGTCGTTTCGATCGCCTATCCGTATCTTACGCAGGGGATCAAGGAGGGTCAGCTCACCTTCCGCGACATTTGCCGTATGGATAAAGAAACGCCGGAGTATGCGCTGCTGCTTGTACGCGGATCAGAGCTTTGCGAATGGCTTTCCGCGTATGCGAAAACGGCCATGCAGTCAGACAAAGCCTATACGCTGTACGGACTCAATTATCTTCTGAATACGCTCAATCCCGATGCACCGCTCGGATTCCTGGAGCATCCCTCCGGCTTTGCGGTTGACGACGATGAAGTGTTCACACTGAT
>JAEEGL012389554.1_pt1 | contig 12379 bp, 10 predicted proteins | sample 9134231 | NCBI WGS metagenome assembly JAEEGL01 (sample SAMN16246548, study PRJNA631951) | gut metagenome | biome: gut microbiome; feature: rumen; material: fiber-attached | host: Bos | place: Iran: Karaj | collected 2018-10 | reverse complement strand
GTACTGCATGCGGCAGGGCTGGGCGCACATGCCGCGGTTGCCGCTGCGCCGCCCGATGAGCGCGGACATATAGCACTGGCCGGAGTGACAGAAGCAGAGCGCGCCGTGCACGAAGACCTCAGTCTCGATGACGGCGTTCTGCGAGATGAAGCGGATCTGCTCGAGGCTGAGCTCGCGCGCGAGAACGGCGCGGCTGAGTCCCATTTCGGCCGCGGCGTGTACGCCGGCGAGATTGTGGATGCTCATCTGCGTGCTCGCGTGCAGCGGCAGATCGGGCAGCGCCTGGCGCAGCACGGAGATGAGCCCCAGATCCTGGATGATTACCCCGTCGACCCCGACGCGCGAGGCAAGGCGGGCGTCCTCCAGAACGTCGGGGATCTCCCGGTCGCTCACGAGGGTGTTGAGCGTGATATAGACCTTGCAGCCGCGCACGCGGCAGTAACGCACGGCCTTCTCAAATTCCTCGTCGGTGAAGTTTTTGGCGCCCCGGCGGGCATTGAAGTTGCCGAGACCCAGATATATCGCATCGGCCCCGTTCTGCACGGCGGCAATGACTGCCTCCGGAGAGCCGGCCGGTGAAAGCAGTTCCATGGCACAATCTCCTCTGCGGATTTCTTGCGCGGGATCGCACCCCGCACAATCACACGCCATTATAACACAGTCGGACAGGATGCGACAAGAGGGTTTTGCCTTTTCACGCGTCGGGCTTTCGGAAATTTCTGTGAATTCTCGGACTCCCGCGCCTGCCGTGGAGAAGCTGCCGCCGCGTTTCTTCGGGGAAAATCTCCCGGATTACTCTTGTAAAGCGGCGGATTGTGCTTTATAATGAAAAAGATCTGATGGCGAAACGCTGGGCAGCGTTTCGCCGAGCCTCTTTGCGGCTCGGTGTAGCGGCGAAGCGGCTTTGTCAAATACTCATTTCCGCGAGCAAGAGAGAGAAGAAGCATGCAGCAAAGCCTGGAAGAAAAACTGAGCCGGGATGCGGAGAAGCTGATCCGCGCCCACGACGGTGACGTCGCGCTCTTATACCTGTATTATCTGCACACGGGCAGCCGCGACGGCGAACAGGCGGCCCGTGAGCTTTGCCGCACCCTGCGCGAGATCGAGGCGGCGCAGGAAAAGCTGGAGCGGATGGGCCTGCTGGACGGCGCGCCAATCCCGCAGCAGAAATCGGAGGAGATCCCGCCCGCCCCTGCGCAGAAGCTGCCGGAATACACCGCGGAGGACGTCACCCGCCGCGCGAGGGAGGACGGCGAATTTGCCGCCGTGCTCGCCGACGCCGCCAAGGTGCTCGGCCGCAGCCTCAACACGGGCGAGATCCGCACGCTCTTCGGCATTTACGATCATCTGGGCCTGCCGGCGGAGGTCATGCTGGAGCTGCTGCATTATTGCGGCGAGTGCTTCCTTGAACGCTACGGCACCCAGCGCCGTCCCACGGTGCACGCGATCGAGAAGGAGGCCTTCGTCTGGGCAAATGAGGAGATCCTCACACTCGAGCAGGCCGAGAACTACATCCGCAGCCGCCGCGAACGCCGCGGCCTGCACACGCGCATCCGTGACGCGCTGGATATCCGCGACCGCGGCTTTACCGCTTCGGAACTCAAGTACATCGACGCCTGGCTGGACATGGGCTTCGGCGAGGAGGCCATCGGCATCGCCTATGAGCGCACCGTGGCCAACACCGGCGCGCGCAAGTTCCAGTATATGGACAAGATCCTGCTGAGCTGGCATAAGAACGGTCTGCATACCCGCAAGGAGATCGAGGAGAAGGACGTCCGCCGCAGCACGCGGCAGCAGGCCGAGAAGAGATCCGTCGGCCCGATCGACACCCGCGATCTCGAAAAAGCCTTTGAGGAGCTCTGAGCAGTCCTGAGGCAAGGAACGCTTTTCAACAGAAGGGGAGAGACATATGCCCTATAACGGAAAACTCCTGGCGCGCGCCAGAGACCGGCTGAGCGAGATCCGCTCGAAAAACCTCGAGACGCAGCAGCGCCGCATCGACGAGGTCTACCGCAAGGTGCCCGAAATCAGCGAGCTCGACCGGCAGATGCGCAGCCAGATGACGCAGCTCGTGCGCCTGACGATTTCGCGCAGTCCGGATGTGAAGAAGCAGGTGGAGGAGCTGGGGCGGCAGAATCTTGCGCTGCAGCAGCGGCGCGCGGAGCTGCTTGTCGAGAACGGCTACCCCGTGGAATACCTCGATGAGATCATCTCCTGCCCCAAATGCCGCGACACCGGCGTGTACCGCGACGGCGTGTGCAGCTGCCTGGACACGCTCTACAAGCGCGAGGTCACCGGGGAACTCGGCGTGCTGCTGCGCCGAGGGGACGAGAGCTTCGATCAGTTCGACCTGAGCTATTACCCCACGGAATACGACCCTGTGAGACAGCTTTACCCGCGCGAGACGATGCGCAAGATCCTCGCAATCTGCAAACGCTATCCCGAGCAATTCCCAAAGGAGGCGGCCAATCTGCTGCTCTCCGGCGGCACCGGTCTTGGGAAGACCTTCCTCTCCGCCTGCATCGCCCGCGAGGTGGCCGACAAGGGCTTCTCCGTGTGCTACGACACGACCTCCGCCGCGCTGGATGCCTTTGAGAAGCAGAAGTTCTCCCGCAACGAGGAGGAGGCGGAGGACGCCGCCGCGCGCGTGCGTGAGATGCTCGCCTGCGACCTCATGATCCTCGACGATCTGGGAACGGAGATGCTCACCTCCATGTCGCTCAGCGCGCTCTATACGCTGATCAACACCCGCCTCGTCAACGGCCTGAAGACCATCGTCAGCACCAACTGCGATCTCGAAGCGCTCCGGCTGCGCTACACGCCGCAGATCGTCTCCCGTCTGGAGGGCGAATTCACCTACCTGCCCTTCGTCGGGAGCGATATCCGCAAGCTCCGGAAGAGCTGAGCGGAGGAGGTGCATTCTTTTAGATTTTGATATTTCTCTTGTAATCCGCGCCCAAGCCCTATATAATGACTTTGCATTGCTTATAGAATAACGGAGGTACTCCATGGCTGAATACAGACGCCGCAGAGGCGACAGAAAAGACGGACGCCTGCTCCGCTCGCTGCCCGGCTTCAGCAAGTTCATCCCCTTTATCATGCCCCAGCGCAACGACCGCCTCATCAACTATGAGGAGAGCTTTGAGGTCACCGAGGTCGACCGGCATCTGCGCCAGATGCGCGTGCAGGGCTACAAGGGCATCGGCATCCTGCATTTTCTCATCGCGACCTATGTGCGCTGCATCGCCATGCTCCCCGGCGCCAATCGCTTCGTTGCCGGCCGCCGCATTTACGCGCATAACGATATTGAAGTCGTCATGACGGTCAAGCGCGCCCTCACCCTGGACGCGACCGAGACCACCATCAAGGTCAAATTCGAGCCGACCGACACGATCTTTGACGTCTACCGCAAGATGAACGAGAAGATCAACGAGATCAAGAGGACGGAAGACAACAACAACACCGAGGACGTGGCGGACGCCTTTGCCCGCATGCCCCGCTTCCTGATCCGCTTTGTGCTCGCCATCGTGCGCATGCTGGACTATTACGGACTGCTGCCCCAGTGGCTGATCGACGCGAGCCCCTTCCACGGCTCCATGGTCATCACCGACCTCGGCTCTCTGCGCATCGGCCCTGTGTACCACCATATTTACAACTTCGGCACGCTGCCGATCTTCATTGCCTTCGGCGCCAAGCGGCACGCCTATGAGGTCGACCGCCACGGCAACGTCGTCGACCACAAGTATGTCGACACCAAGCTGGTACTGGACGAGGGCATCGTCGACGGGCATTATTACGCCCAGATGCTCCAGACCTTCCGTTACATTTTCCAGCACCCCGAGATCGTCGAGACCCCGCCCACCAAGGTGGTCGAGGACATCTTCTGAGGCTTGCCGAAACAAACTGCCCGCTCTCTCCGGAAAGCGGGCAGTAATAATTACAATACACTCTTGATTTTTTCGGGAATTGCGGTAGAATGATACAGTCAAAATTCTGTGTTTCTTTTGGAGGAATCAAAAATGACTTACGAGATGGACATCGCCGGCTTGAAGCGGGATCTGCCCCTGTGCAAGGTCACTGACGACCTGTACATCGGCGCTTTCGTTATGTTCGGTGATGTGGAGCTGACGGTCCACTGCGCGGCCGAGCTGCTCAAGCGCGCCCCCGAATATGACTACCTGCTTGCCCCCGAGGCCAAGTCCATCCCCCTGCTGTACGAGATGGCCCGCCAGAGCGGCGCGGACAAGTATTTCCTCGCCCGCAAGGGCCCCAAGGCCTACATGTCCGGCGTCTTTGAGGTGACGGTCCAGTCCATCACCACCCAGGGCACGCAGCGCCTGGTGCTCGACACCGCCGACGCGGAGCTCATCCGCGGCAAGCGCATCCTCATCCTGGACGACGTGATCTCCACCGGCGAGAGCCTGCGCGCGACGGAGACGCTCGTCAACAAGGCCGGCGGCATCATTGCCGGCAGGATGGCCGTCCTTGCCGAAGGCGACGCGCAGTACCGCGACGATATCATCTATCTCGCGCCCCTGCCCCTCTTCAACCCCGACGGCACCGTCAAGGAGTAAAAAACAGATAGAAACGCCCTCCGGATGGAGGGCGTTTTTGTCGAGACCGTGAGACACACGCAAAAAAAGGAAGCTTCCCTCCGGAAGCTTCCTTTTTTTGCAATTCAAGTTGCGCGTCAGGCCTGTTCGTCCTGCTTCTCGCCGTCCGCAGGCGTTTCGGCGCGGCGGCGGGCGAGTACCTTTTCGACCCGGCGGCCGTCCATTTCCATGACGGTGAAGTCCCAGCCCTCGCAGGGGAAGGCGTCCCCGACTTCGGGGAAAGCCCCGAAGGACTCCACGACCCAGCCGCCCACGGTGTTGCTCTCGGCCTCGAAGGCGTCCTCGTCGAGCCCCAGCAGCTCCAGCATATCGCTGAGCAGCATGTCGCCGTCGAGCTCGTATTCGCCCTCGGCGCGCAGGACGACCTCCTGCTCCACGGTGTCGGTCTCGTCCCAGATGTCGCCGACGATCTGCTCCAGCACGTCCTCCATCGAGACGACGCCGAGCGTGCCGCCGTATTCGTCCGCCACGATGGCCAGATGCTGTCTGGCGCGCTTGAGCGTGTTGAGCACCGCCGGCAGCCTCATGGTCTTGTACACGTAGCAGGGCGGCATCAGCAGCTCACGGATGTTGGCCTGCGCGCCCTCGGTGAGCGCCTTGAGGAAATGGTTGAGGTACAGCACGCCGATCACGTTGTCGATGCTGTCCTCGTAGACGGGCAGACGGGAGTAGGGAGCGTTCTCGACGGTCTCGAGGATCGTCTCCCAATCGTCGTCAATGTCAATGGCCACGACGTCCACGCGGGCGGTCATGACCTCGGAGGCGGAGATCTGATCAAATTCGATGGCGGCCTGCACGAGCTCGGACTGGTCTTCGTCCAGAACCTGCTCGTCCTCGGCGGTCTCGATGATGCTCTGCAGCTCTTCAACAGCCTCGTCGTCCTCCCCGCCGTCGTCCGCCCTCAGCGGGAGGGTGAGCAGGGCGATGAGCTTCACGACGAGCCAGACCAGCGGGAAGAGCAGGATCGTCAGGATCCGCACGGGCAGGGCCACGCCCACCGCCTGGCGGGTGGCGTTTTCCTTGGCGACGATCTTCGGGATCGTCTCGCCGAAGATGATGATCGTCAGCGTGACGACGGCGGTGGCGATCCAGACCTTTTTGTCGCTCCCGGTGAGCGCGATCACGAGAACCGAGGCCAGTGAAGAGGCAGCGATGTTGACGAGATTGTTGCCGATGAGGATCGCGGAGAGCGCCGCGTCAAATTTCTCGGTGATTTTCAGCGCGATGCCTGCGCGCCTGGAGCCCTCGTCGCGCAGACGCTCCAGGCGGAGCGTATTGCAGGAGGAGAGCGCCATCTCCGAGCCGGAGAAAAACGCGGAGAGGATCACGCAGAGGACAAGCCCCGCGATCAGGAAGGGGATGCTCATGCGTCCTCGCCTCCCTTCTCCTCGGGCAGCAGCGCGGTCTGGAGCTTGAGGATGCGGTTGTGCTCCATCTCGGCCACCGTGACCTCGACGCGGTCAAAGCGGAAGCTGTCCCCGACCTTGGGGATGGAGGAGAACTGCTCATAAGCCCATTCGCCCATGCGCGTGTTGATCAGATCCTCGTCCTCCTCGGCGGGCTCGTAGTCCATCTGCTCGAACACGTCGCTCACGGATTCCTCCGCGTCGACGAGCCAGCGGCCCTCGCCGAGCTCCACGATGGGCTCCTCCACCACGTCGTCCTCGTCCCAGATCTCGCCGACCAGCTCCTCCAGGATATCCTCCACGGTGACGATGCCGAGCGTGCCGCCGTAGTTGTCGGTGACGACGGCCATGTTCTGCCGCGCCTTGGACATGAGCGGCAGCAGCTCGTCGATGTTGGTGCTCTGGTGGATGAAGTAGGGTTCGTCCAGCAGGGGCCGGATCTCCAGCGCCTCGCCCTCGCGGAGCCAGGCCTTGATGAAGCGGCGGATCTGGAGGATGCCGATGATGTTGTCGATGCTGTCCTCATAGACGGGCAGGCGGCTGTGGTTCTGGCTGCGGACCTGCGCGAGGATCTCCTCAAGACTGTCGCTGATGTCGATGGCCTCAACGTCGACGCGCGGGGTGAGCACGCTCTCAACGGTGACTTCGCCGAACTGCAGCGCGGAGGAGATGAGGTCGCCCCTCTCCTCGTCGAGGCTGCCCTCTTCGGTCATGTCCTCAATGATGTCATACAGCTCGTCCTCGGTGACGGATTTTTCCGCCTCGCCGGGGTGGAGCCGGGCGGCCGTCTCGCCGATCCAGCTGAGCGCGGCGGAGAGCGGCGCGAAAAGCGTCATGAAAAAGGACAGCCCCGGAGCGGTCGCTTTCGCAATGCGCTCAGGGAACTTTTTGGCCACGCTTTTCGGCAGCATCTCCCCGAAGAAAAACACAACGATCGTGGTGATCAGCGTGCTGACGGAAACGGCGCTGAGCCCCCAGAGTCTCGTGACCGCAACGGTGACGAGGGAGGCTGCCGCAAGGTGTACGATATTGGTTCCGATGAGAAGGGTGCTGATGGCGCGGTCAAAGTTCTCCAAAACTGCGAGAGCCTTCTCCGCGCGCACGTCGCCCTTGTCGGCGGATGCTTTGATCTTGTTTTTGGACGCAGAGGCAAAAGCCGTCTCCGCCAGCGCAAAATACGCCGCGAAGAGCAGCAGGATCCCCGCTGCGATCCAGGGTAAATACGACGATCGACTGTCGCCATCCATAATGTGGAGTGTCACTTCCTTGAAACCATAAATTAAACCCAAGTATAGCACGCTTGCGATACGCCGTCAAGCAGACGCAATGCCGGAAAATACGCCCTTTGCGGCATTTTTCCGGCAGAAAGCAAAAAAACCTTTCCCCGCAGGCTGAGATGTGATATACGATATGTCGTTTTGCGGCGCTCTGCTGGTGCTGCTCCTGCTCGCTTCGCTGCTGTTGAAGAAGAGAAAGCCCGCCCCGCGCCGGAGGATCCGGCGCCGGAGACGGGGAGCCCCGCGACCGACAAAGCGGACGCGGGGCAGATTCCCGCAGCGGAAAATACACCTCAGGACCCGCAGTAAGAAAAGCATCAGATCACCAAAACGAAAGCCCCGGCGGGATCATTCTTTGGGAATGATCCCGCCGGGGCTGCTTTATTTATCTGAATGGCAGGAAATGCTGCTGTTTACAGCCCTTTCCGCCCCGGCCTGCGGGGCGTGGGGAGCGGGATGGCGATGCCGGTCAGCGTCCTCACGAGCCAGACGAAGAAGACCAGCACCAGGATCGGGATCACGCAGGAGGTCACGATCATCACCGCGAGGGACTCCACATAGCGGTTGACGATCTGCGAGGCTTTGCCTGCTAGCTCCGAGCCCGTCATGGAGAGCTTTTCCAGGATCGACGAGATGAGGCCCTGATCCCCGTCCGCCTCGGAGAGCTGCGAGGTCGTCCCGCTGAGCTCCTCGGAAGCCGTGATGGTCTCCTCAATGGAGGCGTTGTAGGTCTCGTAGATCCGGTCGGACACCTTGAGACACAGCGGCACGGCGACTACGAGCGCCAGCGCGAAGATCGCGAGCTTCTGCGAGATGCGCACGGCGGCCTCCGAATCGCGGAACAGGCTGTAGCCCCGGATGCCGCAGGAGATCGGGAGAAGAATGCGGAAGGAGAGCGAGCCGAGAATGCCGAGCAGGTATTTCTCCGAGTAGATCACGCAGAGAATGAAGATGAAATACTCCGAGAAATCGGCCAGTTTTTCGGCGATCGGTGTGGCGATGTCGCTCGGGATGGCGGTGAGTCCGGCAGAGAGCAGGGTGGAGGAGGCCGTGAGCTTAAGCACCGTCTCGGCCTTCTCGTCCAGGTTTTGCGCCGAACCGATCTGCCCCTCCAGCTTTGCGAAGAGGCCGGAGAACACGAATATGTTCAGCACCGCCGCCAACACGAGCAGCAGCACCAGCAGGGTGCGTTTGAGATTGTTTTCCATGTTCCGGCTCCTTTCAGTGGATGATCAGCGTGTACTCGCTGAGGTCGACCAGGCTGCCTATGAAATTGCGCACGACCAGCCGCGCGTGTTCCGCGGCATGCTGCAGCAGCCCCCGCTCGAGCGCCTTTTCCTGCGCGTTCTTCTCCAGCCCGGAGAACGATGCGTTGTAGTCGGCTACGGAGACGGGGTTGAGGATGCTCTGCTTCTCGCTGTGCAGGACGAAGCTCTCCGGGTCGATGATGACGGCCTGTACGGTGGCCGCCGGGAGCGTGACGGTGATGCGTTTTTGCTCCTCGTCCTTGAAGACGCTCACGCCCTTGAAGTCGATCCCCGCAGTGACGGTTCCGTCATAGCTCACCAGATAGCTGGATTCGCTGAACGGAAGCGTGAAATTGATGCCGGGGATCGTTTTGATGCTCGAGTAGGAGACGACCTCGGTGAAGTAGTATTCCTCCGTCACCAGAAAGCCCATGTCCCGCAGCCCGTCGCGCATGATTTCGGCGCTGATCTCCTTCTCCACCTCCAGGACCTTCTCCACCTCCTGAATGATGACCTGAGGCGTGGGGCTCGGCTTGGCGGTGGGGGCGGGAGTCGGCTCTGCGGTCGCGATCTCGTGTATCCCGAAGCCGACGACGGCGAGGATCGCCGCCGCGATCAGGACGATCACGGTCAGATATACCTTGGACTTGCGTGTTTTCAGCATGGCGCTCGCTCCTTTCGCGCGAAAGCGGACGTGTTGGAACCGGACGAAACGATTATAACACAGTCGATCTCCGCTGAAAAGAGGGAAGAAAAGACGCGCTTCCGTGCGGAAAGAAACTGCTTGCAAGGCTGCGGGACTTGGAGTATAATAGCATCCGCCACAGCGGTCGCGGCAGGCTCCGAGCCGTCGACCGCCCGCAGCTCTTTCATAGTTCCGGGTGTAGCGCAGCTGGTAGCGCGCTTGGTTTGGGACCAAGATGCCGGGGGTTCAAATCCCTCCACTCGGACCACGCCGCCGTGGACTCGTATCGTCCGCGGCGGCGTATTTTGTTGCTGGCGGCAAAGCTCTGAGCGCCCCGTACTTGAAGCGCACCCGCCACTGTGGTACTATGAACACAGCAACGCTTACCCTTTACGCGCGGTAGGATTATGACGGAAGTAACGCTTGTCCCCCTGACCGATGAGGGTCGGGAGGAATTCATCCCGGACAATCAGGAGGCCTTCAATCATGATCATCGGATGGCGAAACGCTTCTTTGCGTTTCGCCATCATATAATCATTATTACGGCGCGCTGGAGGAATTCGGCCTGCGCGACGATCATTTACGCCGCCTGGTGCGCGGTCGGGAAGCTGCACTCCGAGGTGGCGGCCTGGGAGACCGTCACGCCCTGTTTTGAGAAGCGGAACATCCATTTCTATGTAAACCGCTGCGGCTTCCATATTGTAGAGTTTTTCGACAGCCATCATCCGGACCCGAACGACCCGGAGAGCGCGGAGGACATCGACGGGCAATTCCCGGAGGGGATGTTCCGCTTCGAGAAGAAAATGCGCTGACCAGAAGTCCTTTAGCAGGGGATTTTCTCGATTTCCGGTTGCCCTGAAAGACGCTCCATGATATACTTTTAATTATCAAAGAATTTGCATGATCATCCATATCAAAGAGGAGGGTCTTTATGAAAACACTGTTCAAAAACGGTCTCGTCGTCGACGGCAGCGGCCGAGAACCCTTTGCGGCGGACGTGCTCATTGAGAACGACCGCATCCTCGCCGTCAGCCCGGAGATCGACGAAGAGGTGGACAAGGTCGTGGATATCAGCGGCTGCCGGATCTGCCCTGGCTGGATCGACGCGCACTCGCACAACGACTTCTTTTACGACCGCGATGACGCGGAGCTGTTCTACCGCCCCTTCCTCGAGCAGGGGATCACCACGCAGATCACCGGCAACTGCAGCTTTTCGCCATTCGGCGTGGAGGAAGACACGCCCTACCGGGACAAGATCGGCGGCGGCCTCTTCGATGCGAAAGCGCCCTGCAGCTTCGCCGAATTCAAAAAGCGCGCGGCCGGCAATCTGTATGTGAACATCGTGCCGCTGATTGGCCATGGCTCCGTGCGCGCGGGCATGACGGGCTTCGACCCGACGCCGTATACGAAGGAGCAGATCGAGGAAGAGCTCGCGCATGTCCGCGAGGCGATGGAGGGCGGCGCGTTCGGCGGCTCCTTCGGCTTCATGTATGAGCCCAGCCGCTATGCCAAACAGGACGAGCTCTATGCCTTTGCCAAAGAGATCGCCAAATTCGACGGCATCATCACCATCCATCCCCGTGCCTGCTCCATCGTGAGCGCGGATTACCCGCTCATCACGAAGAAGTCCCATCTCGAGATGGGACTGGACGAGGCTGTGGACATCATGAAGAGCGCCGGCTGCCGGCTCGAGTACAGCCATCTGATTTTCACCGGGCAGCGGAGCTGGAAGCTCCTCGACAAGATGCTCGCGACCTTCTACCGCTGCCGCAGCGAGGGCTGGGACATCGCCTACGACAACTATGCCTTCCACTACGGCGCGTCCGTCATCACGGTCGTGTTCCCGGCCTGGTATGCCGCGCTCTCCAAAGAGGAGGCGGCGAAGCCGCTGAACCGCTTCAAGCTCCAGCTGACGATCCTGATGTACCGCAAGGTCCTCGGCATCGACTGGGACGACATGGTCATCGCCTATATCTCCGACGAGCACCGCGAGTATGAGGGCAAAACCATCCCCGAGGCCGCGACGGAAGAGGGCCTGGAGCCTCTGGACATGTATCTCAAGCTGGTCGAGCTCTCCAATCGCCAGGGCAGCATTTATCTCGGCAAGTATTACAACGACGAGATCGTCCGCAGGCTGATGGAGGACGAGCTCTCCGTATTCATGACGGACGCCTGGTATGAGGAGAAGGGCCTGCAGAACATCGCGGCCTATCAGACCTTCCCGCAGTTCTTCGTGCTTGCCCAGCGCTATCACATCCCCGTCGAGAAGATCGTCCGGAAGATGACCGGCGCGACGGCCGACCGCTTCGGGATCAAGGACCGCGGCTATCTCAAAGCCGGCTACAAGGCGGATATCACCGTGCTCGATCCGGAGAAACTCAGCGTGAACGAGAAAGTGCCCGACGCGAAGCCGGGCGGCGTGATGCACGTCTACGTCAACGGCCGCGCCGTCGTGGAAAACGGCGAATACCTCGGCGGTACCGCGGGCGAAGTGATCCTGAAGCGCTGACCGGCGCCGGATCGCCCGTAAAAAAGCTTGATACACGGCAAAGCGCCCCGGACTGAAGTCCGGGGCGCTTTGCCGTATGTTTTGCTCTGTTTTATTTGGTGAAGGTGCTGCCGAACTGCATGGTCTCCATGATGCGGTAGCGCTCCATCTGCAGCTTCTTCTTCATGGTCAGGGCCTCTTCGATGGGGATCTCCACGATGCTGCCCTCTCTGGTGCCGATGATGCAGTTGTAGCGTCCCTCGGCCAGCGCACGCGCAGCGTAGTAGCCCATGCGGGTGGCTGTCTCACGGTCGCGGGCGTTGGGGGCGCCGCCGCGCTGAATATGGCCGAGCACGGTCACGCGCGGGTCGATGCCGACGGCCTCGTAGATCCGCTTGCCGACCTCGACGGCGCTGCCGACGCCCTCTGCCACGACGATCATGAAGTGCGTGTTGCCCGCGAGGCGGGAGGCGCGGATGCGCTCGACGACGTCCTTTTCAAAATCGAGCGGCTTCTCCGGCACGAGCACCGCGGTCGCGCCGACGGCGATGCCGACATAGAGGGCGAGGAAGCCGGCATTGCGGCCCATGACCTCGACGACGGAGCAGCGCTCGTGAGACTGCATGGTGTCGCGCAGCTTGTCGATGCATTCGATGGCGGTGT
>JAEEGL011316602.1_pt1 | contig 12379 bp, 12 predicted proteins | sample 9134231 | NCBI WGS metagenome assembly JAEEGL01 (sample SAMN16246548, study PRJNA631951) | gut metagenome | biome: gut microbiome; feature: rumen; material: fiber-attached | host: Bos | place: Iran: Karaj | collected 2018-10 | reverse complement strand
TTTTGCTGTTGTTCATGTACGTCCAGATAGCTCCTTCAGCAGTCGGGACTGCGTTCTTGATCTGGAGTTCTTCGCATTCATAGTAATCAGTCAGGTAAAGGCCGTACTCTGAAGCTGCGTTCTTAATAAAAGAACTTGCCATACCCGTAAATATAAGAGAACCTTTCTCGAGCGATCTCAGGATCGGGAGCGCTTCATACTTCGTAACCGAGAAAGGCGTATTTATAAATTTACCGTCCGTTGAAAACGGAAGAGGGAACACTACTGCTTCATGACCCGTATACGAATCTGTAAACAGACTGTCTGCGCCTGAAGCGGCAAGTACATTCTTTTCTATTGCGAAAATACTCACTTTGTGACCTGATTTTAAAAAACAGAGAGCGGCGGCGATCTGTCTTTCATCCCCGCCGAAAATCAGAATTCTCATTTTCCGTACCTTTTTATTTCCTTTTCTTTGAACTCACTACAGTATATTCTTCCGCACAGCCGTTTGTTACCGCTTGGGTGTTATGCGCTTTCTGTTAATGCGGCGCACTCTTTTTCTCCGCCGTCCGGATATTAATCCGCCGAGGACAGTTACAGCAGGGATCGCGGCGTGCATAAGAAGAGACGATGCTGCGTCAAGCTTTCGCTCGAAAAAAACGATAGATATCAAACCGAGCAACAGCGTCATTACGATACCCGTAGTCAGAACGATGAGCAGATTTCTGCCGCTGATCTTCGATGCTGCAATACCCGAAAGCAAAGCTGATGTGAAAAGCGCCGTATAAGACGCGCTCTCACAGACCGAATCCGGGTCTTCCGTGCTGAAAACGACAGCGACAGCGGCCGTTAGCGTAAGAAAATAAACGGAAAAGGAAATAAGCACCGACAAGGCTGATTCTTTGATCCTTTTCTTTCTATTAAGTGAAACAGACATAAAAAACCTCCGCACACATTTACTTGGTAAATGTTATGCGGAGGCTGTCATTTTATTCCGTCAGTCTGTTGCGTCTTCTGCCTTGACGTCAACTTTTGCAACGGATGATTTAAGAAGACGGATCTTTGTTCTGTCTTTTGTAGTCTCTATGACCATCGTTTCTTCCTTGATCGAAACGACTTTTCCGATTATACCGCCCTTGGTAGTGATCTCGTCACCCGGCTGGAGTTCGTTGAGCATGTTGTTGAATTCTTTTTCCTGCTTCTTCTGCGGCCTGATCATAAAGAAATAGAAAAACGCGACCATTACAACAAGAAGAATTATAGGAAGTATACTTTGAAGTTGCATATATTTCCTCCGATAATTTTTTTTTATTATACACCAAATAATAATAGTGTGCAATGGAAAATGTTAAAATTCATAAAAAATACATATTTTCAAATTATTGATGTATTAATAAGGTGTTCGCAGGGAATATTAATATTGCTGATGAACAGCAGGATTATATTCCGAATACGGAGGTATTTATGATTTTAGACAGAATAGCGCTGATAATTTCCATAATCGGTTCTTTGAACTGGGGAGCAGTCGGGCTTTTCAGATTTGATCTCGTAGCGTGGATCTGCGGAGGAGCAGACACTATCCTTGCTCGGATCATATACACTGTCGTCGCGCTTGCCGGAGCATGGTGTATATCGCTCCTGTTCAGAAGCCGCGACAAAGCGGAAATACACGATTGACCAAGCAAAAAACAGCCGACAGGCTGTTTTTTGTATCACTTGATATATTTAATAATATCGGTAAGATCATCAACAAAGGGAACTCCGGTAGAGGTAAGGTGCTCGGTAGAATCGTGTCCGCCGGAATAAAGAACGCAGTCCGCTCCGATCGCCCTTGCGGTCTCAAGGTCGTGGACGCTGTCTCCGATAAACAGCGCGCTGTAAGTGCGTCCCTTTGCCCATTGTTTTGCAATTTCGATCTTTCCGCTCGCGTAGTTGTCGTTCTTACCTACGACGTGGTCAAAATAACCGTCGACTCCGAGCATTTCAAGCTCACGCTTAAGCATGACTTTTTCGGAGGATGACATGATAATCTGGACTATCCCGAGGCTCTTTACATATTTCAGCACGTCGAGACATCCGTCGTTCAGCTTTATCCTGTCCTCTCTCTTTATGTATTCGCTCGTCCATTCGTTAGCCGGCACCTCATACGGCTCGTCCTCAAAATTAAAGCCGAGCCTTTCGTAATACTTTTTTATCGGAAAACAAAAGACCTTTTTATACTCTTCGACGCTGTCGATTGTTTTCATTCCGCGTCGCTTCAGCACTACGTTTGCCGCTTCAATGCCGATCTCAACGTCGTTTGCGATCGTGCCGTTGAAATCCCAAATTATAAGATCATATTTCATATTATGCACCTCGAGTTTTGCTTGTACCAAAAAATTTATCCGCGGTCAAGCAGTATTTTCTGCACTTCGGAATATAATTCAGTAAATATGATAGATCACAAGAGGAGCATATTATGTTTTACTTTCTGCTTGCCGCTTTCGCGGCTTCATTTTTTGTTCTCAGCGCCGCGCCTTCTCAGAATTTTCCCAGAGTACTTGATCCCGAAGAAGAAAAACGTCTCTTTGAAAAATACAGAGAAGAGAACGACAAGGTCTCGCGAGACAAACTGATCATACATAATCAGCGCCTTGTCTCTCATATCGTCAGAAAATATTACGGTACGCAGAAAAACACCGAAGATCTCTTATCTATCGGTACTATCGGTCTTATCAAATCGATCGACTCATACAATCCGTGGTGCAAAGTCAAGTTTGCTACATACGCTGCAAAATGTATACAGAACGAGATACTGATGTATTTCCGCTCACAGAAAAAGCTTTCAAAAGAGGTATCAATCAACGAGACTATCGACATCGATAAAGAGGGGAACCCTCTGACGTACATGGACATAATAAAGGTCGAAGACGATATAGCGGATGAGCTCGATCGGAAATACAGAACGAAGAGAGCAATGTACTGTATTAAGAATATGCTCGACAGACGCGAGAGAACTATCCTTATCCACCGATTCGGGCTGAACAACAGACGTCCTATGACTCAGCGCGAAGTCGCCGAAAAGCTGAATATTTCGAGGTCATACGTCAGCCGCATCGAGAAGGGCGCTCTTGATAAGATACGCGATTATCTTGAGAGGAACGACTGACTCGCTTTTAAATATATTGCCTTTTTGCTCAAAATATAGTATAATGAACATATGATTTATCAATCATTTAATGACGGAGGGCAATATGAACATTAAACGTTTGATATGCTTTATACTCGCGGTGTTGTTTTCGCTGACGCCTGCTTTGTACGGAGTCAGTTCATATGCGATAACAAACGAAGAAATTGTATATAATTTCCTGAAAGCAAACTTTCCGTTCAACGACGCTCAGATCTGCGGCGTACTTGCCGGAATATACGGTGAGTCAAGATTCATACCGACCGCTTACTGTATAGACGTTGACGGACTTCCGAGCTACGGACTTTGTCAGTGGCACGTGACCCGTCTTGACAATTTAAAGCAGTATTGCTCCGATAACGGTCTCGACTATACTACGATCGAAGGTCAGCTGACTTTTCTGAAATACGAGCTTGAAACGTCTGAAAAGGCTGCTTATTCTCAGATGCTCGGCATTCCTAATACCGCTGACGGCGCATATATCGCGGGATATAACTGGTGCCGATATTACGGAAGAGGTTATTCTTCGCTCTATGAATCGCGCGGAAATATTGCCAAGACTATGTTTTGGCCGAAATACGGCGGCACTCCGGACGAACCGCTCTATTCCGTTATCCGTGAGGGCGTTTACTATATCAGAAACAACAGCACGGGTAAGTTTATTACGGTCCCTTCGCACGAACAGAATAACGGGTCTGACGTTGCCGTCGATAAACTGCAGGGCAACGATTATTTTAAGATACTCGTAACCAAATCCATCGGCGGTTATCTGCTCAAGCCTGTCTTTACGACGGGACCGGTCGTCAATATCTATGCGAACATAGTCCAAAGCGGCAAAAACGTCACTTTGTACGAGCCTACGGGGAGTATGTCGCAGGAATGGTATTTTGATTATACCGAAAACGGATACATAATCAGAAGCGTTCAGGTTCCCGACGTCGTTATGGACCTCGCGGGGAATTCAGTAAAAGTCATTACGTATTCAGGAGCCGACTCTCAGCTTTGGTCGCTCGTTCCGGTTTCGCTCCCCGAAGCGGTCGTTCCGACCGTAGTTGCCGGGAAGAGCGGAGAACTCACTTCCGTTACGTGGGAAGGCGTCGATTTTGCCGACAGTTACCGTATCACAATCAAAGACGTCGGCCGCGGGAAACAGATAGTTTCGACCGATATCTCTTCTACGGGATACAGCGTTGCGCTTCAGGACGGTTCGTACACCGTAAGGATCGATTCGATGAATACGCCCCTCTCCGAGATCGGCGCTTATATTACGCAGGGAAATACTGTTTCATTTACTGTTGAAAAATCTCACGTTCATGATTTTTCGGGCAGACATGAAACCATCAGCGAACCTACATGCGCAGCACCCGGATCCGAGAGGATATATTGTGCAGATCCGGCTTGCGGTGAATACATAATATCCGAATTGCCGACAACAGAACATTCCTTTGTATTCGATTTCGTCGCACCGACAGTTGACTGCGAGGGGAGAATTTCAAAAGTTTGCACGGCCTGCGGGTACTCTGTTGTTCAGACTGTTATCCCCGCACATACCGAAAACGATCCGCTGCTCTCCGCAGCCGACGTCGTCACGCTTCCCGGGGTGACTGTAAACGTACCGGTCACTCTGAAAAATCCCGGAAATATCGTCTATTCTTCATTCAACGTCGATTATAACAGCGACGTCATGAGCTTGGTCGAGGTTTCTTCCGACGATGAACGAGTCAGGGAACTGACCCAGACTGAAAACGGTGTGCTGTTTACGCTCTCCGCTTCCGGTAACGGCGACGTTGTGATAAACTTCAAATTCTACGTCAAAAGTACGGCGTCAGGAAAATTCGATATAATACCTTCTTACGGTATGTCGTCTTTCTCGACGGCATCGGGCGACTGCGTATATCCTGCGATAGTTACCGGATCTGTTTCGGCAGTCGATAAGATCGATTATTACGGCGATGCAAATTCAGACGGTTCCGTCGACATCAAAGACATACTCCTTTTAAGAAAGTTCATTTCGGGTGCAGAGACCGAGATCGATATGAATCTGTCCGACGTTGACGGAGACGGCGCCGTCGGTTTTCGTGATATCCTGTATATCAGAAGATACATTGCGGGCGTGATCTCAAAATTTCCCGTTGAATAACATGGATCCGGCGTTTCTTTGCGCCGGATCTTATAATTTATTTTATAATATTATTGCCTTTCAAATCAAATTGTTGTATAATAAAATGTAATGCATTTACACCGAATTATCTCGGATCCTCGGAGAATCGATATGGTCAAGATCACATCTGTAGACAAACATTCCAGAGCTAACAAAGCCGGAATCAAAAAGGACGATATATTGATCTCAATCAACGGTCACGAGATTTTTGACGTTCTTGATTTCAGATTCTATCTTGCCGAGGAACGCGTCGATATTACAGTATCGAGGGATGGCGCGCACCGTTCGTTTCTGATCGAAAAAGAAATGTATGACGATATAGGTCTCGAATTTGAGACTCCGCTCATGGACAAGAAGATGCGATGCGTCAACAAGTGTATATTCTGCTTTATCGATCAACTTCCGAAGGGAATGAGAAAATCCTTATACTTTAAGGACGACGACTCCCGTCTGTCGTTCCTTCACGGCAACTATATAACGCTTACAAATCTCGACAGACACGACATCGACAGGATAATAGAGATGCACATCTCTCCGGTCAATATTTCGGTGCATACGACAGATCCCGAGCTCAGGAAAAAAATGATGGTCAACCCCAGAGCCGGAGAAGTCCTCGAATATCTCGACGTACTGCATGACGCGGGGATCTCGATGCACGGACAGATTGTCCTTTGCAGAGGAATAAACGACGGTGACAACCTGAGGCGGACTATGTCTGATCTGTCCCGTCTTTATCCGCAGATGGAAAGCGTTTCGATCGTACCTGCGGGGCTCACGGCATACAGAGACGGTCTTTATCCTCTTGAACCTTTTTCAAAAGACGAGTGCGCCGACGTCGTCGAAACGGTAACGTCGTTCGCCGACGAATGCTTTGATAAGTACGGGTCGCATATTTTCTATGCATCCGATGAATTCTACGTTAAATCAGGGATCCCGCTTCCGCCTTACGACTATTGGGAGGATTTTACTCAGATCGAAAACGGAGTCGGAATGCTCTCGTCTTTTGAGCATGAATTCCGGACTGCGCTTCTCACTCTCACAGATGAGGACAAAGCGACGGCGCGTACCGTGTCCGTAGCTACCGGCGAGGCGGCTTACGACATGATAACAGGTCTTGCGCGCGATCTATCCGAAGTATGTCCGGATATTACTGTTAATATTTATAAAATTAAAAACAATTTCTTCGGCGGGGAAGTGACGGTAACGGGGCTTATCACGGGACATGATCTGTACGAACAGCTCTCGGGTCGTGATCTCGGAGAGGAACTGCTTCTTTCAAAAACGATGCTCCGGGCGGAGGGCGACCTTTTTCTCTGCGGGGAGACTCCCGACGGATTGTCGGAAAAACTCGGAGTAAGTATCAGATTCACTGAAAACGACGGCGCGGACTTCCTGTTCTCGCTGATCGGGGATTAGAAAAGGAGACAATATGTATAAACCGGTATTGGCTATAGTCGGACGTCCAAATGTCGGGAAAAGCACTTTATTCAATAAACTTATCGGCGAAAGACGCGCTATAGTTGAAGACACTCCCGGTATAACAAGGGACAGGATCTACGGCGAGACCGAATGGTCCGGTAAGAAATTCATCGTTGTCGACACCGGAGGGATCGAACCCAAAACGGACGACGTCATTCTTAAAAAAATGAGGGAGCAGGCTCAGATCGCTATCGATACAGCGGACGTTATTATCTTTATGTGCGACGTCCGTACAGGAGTCACGGCAGACGACAGAGATATCGCCGTAATGCTGAAAAAAAGCGGAAAGCCCGTCATCCCGTGCATTAATAAGACGGATTCGATCGGCAGTCTTCCTCCCGAATTCTATGAATTTTATGAACTCGGCTTCGAGAACGATCTCATTCCCGTATCGTCTATTCACGGAACGGGTACGGGAGACCTTCTCGACGCGGTGCTTGACGTTTTGCCCGAAATACCAGATCAGGAAGAAGATGACGACGACGTAATCAACGTCGCTGTGATCGGAAAGCCTAACGCGGGTAAGAGCTCTCTTATAAATAAGATACTCGGAGACGACAGACTTATCGTTTCCGACATTGCCGGCACTACCCGCGACGCCATCGACTCGCGGTTTGAAAATGAACACGGAAAGTATAATTTCATCGATACCGCCGGTATAAGGCGCAAAAGCCGCGTGAACGACAGAATTGAGCAGTTCAGCGTCCTGCGCGCAAAGATGGCTGTTGAACGCGCAGACGTTTGCATACTTCTTATCGACGCCGCGCAGGGTATCACCGAGCAGGATGAAAAGATCGCCGGTATTGCCCATGAAGCGGGTAAAGCGTGCATCATTGCCGTAAATAAGTGGGACAGCATCGAGAAGGATAACGACAGCGTAAATTCATTCACGAAAGACGTTTACACGGCTCTCTCGTATATGACTTACGCTCCGATACTGTTTATTTCCGCAAAAACAGGTCAGCGCGTAGACCGTCTCTTTGAACTTATAAATTACGTTCACAATCAGACGATGATGAGGGTCACCACGGGCATGCTCAACGACGTTCTCGCGGACGCCGTGAACCGCGTACAGCCTCCGTCGGACAAGGGCAGGCGCCTCAAGATCTATTATATGACTCAAACGGCTGTGGCTCCTCCGACGTTCGTTACTTTCTGCAACAATTCCGAACTGTTTCATTTTTCATATCAGCGTTACCTCGAAAACTGTCTCAGGAATACGTTCGGGTTCAAAGGAACACCGATCCGTCTGATCGTTCGTCAAAAAGGCAACGATGATGTATAAAGGAGACTTATATGTTTGATTTCAACCTTGTGCAGAATACTTTGATACCCGAATATCCGGAAAAGTCGGTCCTTATCATAGTTTTGGCTTTTGCCGCATGCGCGCTGATCGGTTATCTGCTCGGCAGTATCAATTTCAGCATTATTATATCGAAGCTTTTCTATAAAGACGATATTAGGGCTCACGGAAGCGGTAATGCGGGCTCTACGAATATGCTTCGCACGCACGGCACGGTCTCCGGACTTGTAACGTTTTTCTGCGACGGGCTGAAGACTGCCGTCGCAGTTATCGGCGGATTTCTCATTTTCAATTATTTCGGCGCTTACACCGCAGGCTTCTTCTGCGTTATAGGTCACGTATTTCCGCTTTATCATCACTTCAAAGGCGGTAAAGGCGTCGCTACTGTCGCGTTTATGATGGCGCTTACGAACTGGAAGACGTTTCTTGTTTGTCTTGTATTGTTTATCGTCATCGTTATAATAACTAAATATGTTTCTCTCGGTTCTATAATCGGAGCGTTGATGTATCCGCCCGTACTCTATGCGGTATTGCTTCTGTTTCCTTCGGACCCGGAGGAATTCATCGGCGTAGCTTATGCCGTTCTTATCGCGATAATCGTCGTTGTGAAACACAGGTCGAATATCAAAAAGCTCCGTAACAATACCGAATCAAAGATCAAGTTCACAAAACACGGAACAGACGGTGCGGACAATGGAAAATGATAAGCTTTCCGCATTTTGCAGGACCGTAAGTGAATCTTTCTCGTCGGGGAGGCTGATAAACGTTACGTTTTCTCTTTTCCCGAAGGGGGAGATCAATAAGGTTAAGTGTACGCCGAAGGTGATCTCCGATGCTTTGATGCTCCAGATCGAGTATTTTCTCACCGAAGGAAGAGTAAAGCATGATAACGTTGCAGAAGACGGCGTCTCCGAAGCTGTTTTGAAGTTGTTTTCACTCGGACCGAGAAATTGCCAGCTGACAGCCGCCGACGGAAGCGCGACGGCTATGGTCTCCTCAAAAGGAGCTGTTAACACGTCGTATAAGCTCGGAAAACCGCTTAAAGATCTATTCCCGTTCATCTCGGGAAACGATAACGAGAAAAAGTATATTTTCACCGGAAAAGAAAGCTTTCTTGCCGAGCTTGGGATCTCTGACGGAAAGGGAAGAGTTCACGATAAAAAGCAATCCAAATTCCGTCAGATCAACAGGTTTGCCGAGCAGGTCAGAGACGTAATGAAGTATCTCCCTGCAGACGCTACCTTAAAAGTTTACGATCTTTGCTGCGGTAAGAGCTATCTCAGCTTTGCGCTGTATTGCTATCTGCACGAACATCTCGGACGGGACGTGGAAATGGTCTGCGTAGATCTGAAAAAATCCGTAATAGATCACTGCAGCGGTATTGCGGAAAAGCTCGGATACGGCGGAATGATCTTCCGCTGTGAAGATATATCCGAAATGAGATCTGACACGTCTCCCGATCTTGTCATATCTCTTCATGCGTGCGACACCGCGACTGACGTTGTGATCGATTTTGCGATAAGAAACAAGGCAAAAGTGATCCTCTCGACCCCTTGCTGTCAACACGAGATGTTCCGAATAATGGACTGTCCCGATCTTGAATTTATCTCAAAGTATTCGATATTAAAGCAGAAGATCGCGTCCGCGTCGACAGACGCGCTCAGACTTGCCCTGCTTGAAGCTTCGGGATACAGAACCGACGCGATAGAGCTTATTGACCCGGAGGAGACGCCAAAGAACGTTCTTCTTCGAGGTGTGCTTAAGCGCAATTTCTCAGAAAAAGACAGAAAAGAAAAGATTGAAGCGTATAAAAAAGCATATCATTACATGACCGGAAAGGCGATAGAAATTGATCGAACTGAAGAATTATAAAAACGAGATCTACAATATGAGATCTTCTCCGGAAGAGCGTCTTTTTGCTTTGTCCGAAGTATATAAAATGCATATTTCGGGTATCTCGCTGATGCCGGAGAAGACCGATTTCGTCAACAACCATATTCATACGACGTACTCTTTTTCTCCGTACACCCCCGCTGCAGCGGTATATGAAGCGTGGAAAGCCGGACTGTCTACCGCCGGCATCATGGACCACGACAGCGTCGGAGGAGCGAGAGAGTTCATAGAGGCGGGAAAGATACTCGGCATGCCCGTCACCGTAGGATGTGAACTTCGGGTATCTGTCGAAGGGACGAGACTTTACGGCAGGCGGCTCAATAATCCCGATCAGTTATCCTGCGCGTACGTCGCGCTTCACGGCATTCCTCATCAGTGCCTTGACGATCTGGAAACGGTGCTCTCGGAAAAGAGGAAGGCAAGAAACGAGCGCAACCGCAAAATGTGTGATAATATCAACGATCTCGTAAACAGTTACGGATTAAGGATTTCGTTCGACGAAGACGTTGTTCCTCTCTCAATGTGCGAAAGAGGCGGAAGCATTACCGAGCGTCACGTTCTCTTTGCCCTCGTCTTAAAAATAATAAAAGACAGGGACAGGGAAGAGTCGCTCAAGCTGACCGAAATGCTCATCGGACGAAAGATCCCCGAAAAGAAGCGCAAAGCTCTTGAAGAAGCGCCCCCGAGATTCTTCTCATACGACCTTCTCGGGCTTCTCAAAAGTTCATTGATCGAAAAGATATACGTTGACGCCGACGGGGAGCTGTTGAATATCAAGGATTATATCAGACTTTGCGATATTATAGGAGCTATATCCGCCTATGCTTATCTCGGAGACGTTGGAGAGAGCCCCACGGGCGACAAAAAAGCTCAGAAATTTGAAGACGATTATCTCAATATGCTCTTTGACGAGCTTGACTTTCTCGGCTTTGACGGCGTAACTTATATGCCCTCAAGAAATACCCCGGAACAGCTCGACAGGGTCATGCGGCTGTGCCGTGAGCATCAATTGTTCCAGATCAGCGGTGAAGATATCAATCAGCCGCGTCAGTCGTTTATATGCGAGGCATTGGCGAAGTCGGAATTCAAGCATCTCAAAAAAGCTACTTACGCGCTGATTGGTCATGAGATCAGCGCGACAAAAGATATCGATAATTCAATGTTTTCACCGAAAAACAGACGTCATTCACTCGACATGCGCATAGATTATTATTCGTCTGTCGGCGGTTATGAAAAAAGGAGAAAATGATATGAAGAGCGCAGCACTTATTGCACCTAAACTCAGATTTCTTTACGGAGAAGGAAAGGGAAACGCTATCGTAAGATATACTCAGGATACCGAAGACAGCGCGATAACAATAGCTGAAGAGGATCTTATGACCCTTAAGGGTCTGACGTTCAGAAAGGTGTGTGTAAAGGGAGCGGGTGCGTTTGTTATAACTCCCGTAGACCCCGTAAAGCCGCTTTCCGGAAAGATCGCGATCGTGACCGGCAGCGCACAGGGCTTCGGTTTCGGTATTGCCGATTATCTCGCATCTAAGGGAGCGTCCGTCGTTGTAGCGGACATGAACGCGGACGGAGCAAGATCCGCGGCGGAAACGATCTGTAAGAAGAATTCCGTTGAGACTCTCGCTGTATTCTGCGACGTAACAAAAGAAGAATCCGTTGAAGCTCTTGTTGAAATGACGGCTCTGCGTTTCGGAGGCCTCGATATTTTCGTAAACAACGCGGGTATCGTTCGCGCCGGAAGTCTCGACGAAATGACGCTCCGCGCATTCACTCTTGTTGAGAACGTAAACTACAACGCATATTTCCTATGCGCTAAATACGCGTCGTTTATAATGAAACTCCAGAGAGAGATAACTCCGGATATAATGTTCGATATAATCGAGATCAACTCGAAGTCCGGACTTGAGGGAAGTAACAAGAATTTTGCTTATGCGGGAAGCAAATTCGGCGGTATCGGACTCACTCAGTCTTTTGCCCTTGAACTTGCTCCGTACGGGATCAAAGTTAACGCGATCTGTCCCGGAAACTTCCTTGACGGTCCGCTGTGGTCAGACCCCGAGAAAGGGCTGTTCGTTCAGTATCTGAACGCAGGGAAAGTGCCGGGAGCTAAAACGGTTGACGACGTGAGAAAGTTCTATGAGGCTAAGGTCCCGCTTGGCAGAGGATGCAGAACCGAGGACGTTTGTCTTGCGATTTCATATATTATCGATCAGAAATACGAGACCGGACAGGCCGTTCCCGTAACGGGCGGTCAGGTAATGCTGAAGTAGTTCACAATTCGTTCACAAATATCGGAATCATATTATAAATAGATGCGTCATATAATACGACAGTATTTATACTGTGAGGTATTGTGATGCTGCATTGTGACTCCGCCTGCGAAAGA
>JAEEGL010608183.1_pt1 | contig 12379 bp, 9 predicted proteins | sample 9134231 | NCBI WGS metagenome assembly JAEEGL01 (sample SAMN16246548, study PRJNA631951) | gut metagenome | biome: gut microbiome; feature: rumen; material: fiber-attached | host: Bos | place: Iran: Karaj | collected 2018-10 | reverse complement strand
TGTAGCCGCGAATGCGTTTTGAAATCGTAGAGCGGTACATCAATGGGTAGCCCTTGTTTGAGGGTTCTGAGATGTTCAACGAGCAGTTCGCTTTCGAGACTGGAGGGATGATCGAAATTCACCTCCTCGCGATCTTTTTGCGGCAGATGTGACAAATCGCGATAATACCAATCGAACTGAATCAACGTACTTGCAGCACCAAGACCTTCACGAATTTTCCGTGCAAGCGTCGTTTTTCCAGATCCCGTACCACCAGCAATACCAACGAATTTTGGAACCATTTTGTATCCTTTATCGATCAAAATCGAAGATGCCCCAAAGGGCTAAGCAAAAGAGAAATGCACATTGCAGAAGATTACAATGCGTAAAATCTTAACGATTCAGTTCAATTACGAGACTGACGCCATCGAATGATTTCATCTGCAATCATTTTTGGCGATTCGAAATGCGGACAATGTCCGAGATTATCAGGGAAAAACCGAGCGACTGAATCGGGGAGATTCTCATCGAAAAACGCTCGCATCTCATTCGGCAGAATTTTATCTTTTTTGCCCCAAATCAGCAGAGACGGCGTTTTGAAAGACGCCAGTTGTTCCTTTTTGAAGAGCCAATGAGCCAGCTCACCATCAGGTTCCTCATCGACTTTCATAATCGACTGCATCATGCTGATGAAGCAGGGCTGAGCGGTTGTAAACCTGAGCATCGGAGCGAGGAGGTAAGCAAGTCTTGGAGGATTCGTCCAGACGAGATCGACAATTTTTTTGGCATCAGCCATGGATTTGGCGAGGAACGGAGAAATCACTTCAGCTGCAGAATTGGGGAAAGGCGCACCCGCAGGAGAAATGAGGACGCATCTTGCAGAAAAATCCGGATGTTCCATGCAGAACTTGAATGCGAATCCGCCGCCCAGTGAATTGCCGATGATGAGATTGGGGTCTTCGGGATCAAGGTTTTTGAGCAGGCATGATTCTGCGCATCGATAGGCGTCCAGGCAGCTAAAGTTATCGGGGGCTGCCGGAGAAAGCCCATGTCCAGGCAAATCAAATAGCAGAAAAGATTTGGCAATGGGCATCAGCGATTTGACGAGCGGCAGCCATGATGAAGCGGATCCTGCGATACCGTGCAACAACGCAATATGATCGCCGTGCGCATTCAATCCTGGAAATTTCAGGACATGCAAGGTGAGACCGTTGATTCGCTGAAGTCCGGGAATCATTTTTTTCAGGACAGGTGATACACCGTAAGACTGGTTGATTTTCATCGATTTCCTGATCGTCATGAAAAAAAAGCGCGGCCATCAAGGCCGCGCCATTACTAAACAACACAGAAAATCAAGGCCAAGGCACCACGGGAACCGTGCGCCTGTTTAAACGACTTGATATCTGCATAAACTTTCATGGTATATGATATCCCCCCGGCAAACCTTATTCATTATCGCAGGAGAAATTGAATTCCGCGAACGGCCCAGTCAGGCGTTCGAAGCTACGCAGCTTGCAGCGATATTCTTCGCAATCTGTCAAACCATTTTTATTATTATCCAGCTCATCCGTACAAACGTCTTTTTCTTTTTTGAGAATCGCTTTAACCCTTTCGATATCTTCGTTATTGTTATAATCGGCTTCTTTCGTGGAGAGGCCGAAAGGACGAACGGCGGGTTCGGGTGTTAAATCATCACAGACGGAGAATGATTTGCAGTCCTGATCATCACAGTCGATGAGTCCATCCAAATCGTTATCTTTTTTATCGGAACAGGCTTCGGATGAATCTTCAGGCTTTGGAGAATGATCGGCGTTACAGTAATTAACGATTCTGAGATCCTCGGCTCTTGAGCAACTATGGTCAGCGCAATCGATGTAGCCATTGCAGTCGTTATCGAGGCCATCCATACAAGCTTGCAGAGTATTTTCGGGGCTGATGCCATCAGGACATTTCTTGCTTTGACAATATTCTATGGCTTCTGCAGTCGCAAAATAACGGATGCCATCATTTCTTGTACAGTTATAATCCGCACAATCTATGTATCCGTTACAATCATTATCGAGGCCATCTTTACAGGTCTCTGTGGCTCTGGCGATGCTCTCGGCGATTTTTTCTTCGGTACACCCCTCCATACCTTCTTCACAATCCGGCTTACCTTCCATTGCGGTCACCGTACAGCAAACTCTCAGTCCCTTGCAGCTGTTATCGTTGCAATCTGTATAGCTGTTTCCATCATTATCCTTGCCATCCGCGCATACGTATTCGCTGCTTTCAGTAAGGCAACGTGCATCCGTATTGCTGACATAGACGGGCGTAGCGTTATTATCACATGAGAATTCGCCCTGGTTTTTTTCCATGGCTTTCTCATTCGGACAAACGGTTTTCCCTGGGCCTAACGCATCCAGCGTACCCAAAGCAAGACAATCCGGATCGTCGCAATCCTTCAGGGTATCGCCATCGTTATCGATGCCATCCGAACAAGTCATTGTCGTCGATTCGAGATTCAGCACAGCCCCATTGGTCACCTTATCAACTTCACCGTCCAAACGACAGCCATTCATCGATATAAACGCCACAGCCGAGGCGAACAGAATAATTCTAGCCAGACTTTTCTTCACAACAATCCTCACTAAGCAGATCTATCACACCCCATGGTGCACCAAATGCATTCATAATCTATTCGCAAGGTCTGTGACAAGTCGAAATGCAATTTTTTTGAAAAAAAGGTAACAACTCAGCCCTTATGCTTTTTTGACGGCTTGCGCCGTAAGCACATTATTTGTGCAGCTACGCGCTTCAGGCGGCAGGATATCCGGGAAACGCCTGATGCCTGACGCCAGTTCAGCTTAACGTTCGACTTTCGGTAATGAGACATGTGACCAGGAAATCTGAGCTTTATCGGGCACGTATGAATCTTTACACAGTCTTGCCTGTAATTTCTTTGTTAAATCATCATCACTGATGGGGACAAGTGCCTGAATCTGCAAGATATGTGCGGAGAGCTCGTTGAGCTGCTGAATGATATCAAACTGATGCACTCTGGGGGATTTCTGACTTCCCATATAGCGCTCCACAAAACCGTTCGGATCATCCTGCCAGATGCGATGATGCAAAGCCGAAATAAATGCTTCGACATCAGCTGGTTTCGTCGAATAAAACGCCATATAGCCACCATAATCTTCGTTCGATATCGACAGGATGCGAAGATTTGCAGTCTGTTCCTTCTGATATGCCATTAATGTTTCGACGGCCAGCTGGGATTCGAACGTGATGGGGATTGAGAAATAAATACGCAGATTGCAATCGCCCTCACGAATGTAATTCTGAACATCCTTTGAGAGCGCAGAGAAATCAAGAATCACTGCGCCTTTTTGCTGCCATTCGCGCAAAAGTTCCCGCGACCATCCGGAACGGGAATAGGTCTGACTCGTCAATCTGACAGACGAAACCCGCGCAGCCTGTACGTGTTCTGCATTCAAACAAGCGCCGGACAAATTGGCAAAATATAAATCAGCCCCCGTCAATATGGCATCGTGAAGATTTGCAAAGCTCAGATTGGCTGCGCGCAGATTCACGCCAGTCAGGTTGGCAAATTCAAGGTCTGTCGCTTCCAAAAGGCTCCACGACAGATTCGCCCAGTTCAACCGCGCATCCGAAAGATTCGCCCATGAACAATTGGCTCCACAAAGACTCGCATTCATCATTGCGGCTCGCGTCAAATCTGCACATTCCAAATTCGCCGAATCCAATTGAGCTGCAGTCGCATTTACACCATAAAAATTCGCACCAAGACAATCCGCATCATTCAATCTTGCACGAATCATCAATACATTCGAAAAATTTGCTGCCCTCGCATGAACCTGATTGAGCTTCGCACCAACCATCTCTGCATGCGACAGCTTCCCCCAGCTCAAATCACTGCCAGTCAAATCTGCACGCGATAAATTAGCCTCTGTCAAATCTGCACGCGTTAAATTTACACCACGTAGAATCGCACCTTGCAGTTGTGCGCCATTCAGTGCGCAACCGCTCAGATCCGCGCCAGACAAATCACAACCATTCAAATCAATCCCGCACAAATTGCGCTGGCTAAAATTACGCTCGCCATTGGCATACGCCGTCAATATGCTGTTTCTTAATTCCACAGCAGCATCCTTCTGTTCGGCGTTTGTGCGTTCGGCCATGATCATCTCAATGTTGCTCATTCCACTATCATCTCTCATATTGAGCTTGCTATCCAATTCTTTAATTGACCTGTCTGATCGTCTGTTTTGGATGATTCCAATAAATCGCAACAAGGTGAACCACCTCACCACATACACCTACATCATTCTCATATCTTTGGCAAGTTCAAGTCTAAAAAAAAGTCAGGATTCTGAATTATTCAACCCTATGCCAAGAACGCCATAGGCGTTCAATATCAATAGCCACCGGTTGGAGCGTAGCGACTACCGGGGAATCAAAGCGTTCCCCTCTTTTTCCCCAATTTTTTGCCAGCCCATTGAGCTGGCAAAAAGTTGGGAGAAGGAGAAAATGAAAATGCCTCACCCCCGGCATAGCCGGGGGCTATTGATATGTAAGCCCTAACGAAGCAAGGCTTATGTACGGCTGAATAGTTACACACCGTCATGAAAGCTATCGAGATAAAAAAATCCATTTTATCGCAGCAACGAAACCATTATAAATGCCTCGGTTTTTGATGGAGAAACCATGAATTTCAAACGTATAACTAAAATTCTGGCGATGTTCTGTGGGCTTTTGCTGACAAATGCCTGCGAAAACAACGCAGTCCCAGCTGTGACTTATTTTGAACAAGCCGAACAAGCCTATAAAGCCGGACAATACGAGGTCGCGCATCAGAATTATAACCTCTTTCTCAAGCAAAACCCTGATCCCCAGCTGGCACGACTTGCAGAAAGGCGCATTCTGTCTATCGAGCGAGAGATTGAAAGCGTTCTGGGACAAAAAGCGGGGCCCAAACCGGCGTATGTCTATCAGGATGACAATACGGGCAACACGCCGTTGCAGCATCCAGGTGTACTCTACAAAAGCGAACGCCCGATAAGGATGCCGTATCATGATTAAATTTCGGCGATTACCGGCATCTCTCACCAAAAGCAGGCGTTCCGCAGCCCAGATTCTCGCATATCTGTTGGCATTACCACTCATCGCCGTGCTGTCATACTGGATAATTGCCCCCGATATTGCGATTACGCCAGACCATCCGGGCGGCACCTATCTTGAGATCGCATTTTGGCTAACAGCCATCGGCTCTGCATTTCTGTCCTTCATCATGATGGAAGTGTTGTTCAGAAGCCAGGAAACACGGAATCTTGCTTCTTTTCCCATCCCGCCACTGTCGATGTTTGTGTTTCAAATCGGACGGGTTTTCAAGGCGATTCTGCTCACGACCGTGCCAATAATCTGCTTCTGGCTGCCACACTGCACGGTATTTGCTGGTGCCGCATTCAGCGCATCGGAATGCCTCAGAATGACGCTATGCATATTGATCTGGCCCATTGGTCTAAGCATCTGTGCCGTTGTTTCATCCGCGATCCTATTATATACCGGTCACCATGCCACAGATGGCGAAGCCACGCCACAAAGTGCTGCCATGGCCTTCAGTGCCGCCCCCGCCATCGCCCTTGCCACATCCCTTGTTCTCACCCTTCTTCTCAAACTGCTCGCCGAAGCCCTGATAAAACCCGGTTTTTTCAATGCCGCCCTCACCGCATTTCTCATCACATTCATCGCATTTATCGCAGCTCTGCTCTACTCTGCCCTGATGTATCACAGGCACTACTATGGCATCCTCGCCGGATTTAGCGACACGGATCTCATCGTTCTGAATGCAAACTACGCATTTCTCGACGACACGGAAGCACGCCAGTTACGCAACAAACACAGCATTTCCGGCCTCATATCGCATGCCCTCTGCATCCAATACAAACGCCGACACGCAACGACGACGCTGTTTATCATCACATTTGCCATTCTTCTGTGTGCAACGCTATGGGCCATGCCCGAATACCTGCACACGATCTGGCTTCCCGGCGTAGCCCTGGCACCGTTTCTATTTCTATCAAAGCCCTGGCTTTCGCTTCACGGCCCCGATCTCGATCCCGCGCCGCTCGGCGTATTTGCTGCATCTCCCGGTGCAATTCACCGCGCCACCAGCAAAGCCGTTATCACCATTGCTGCGCCCCAGGTTTTAATCCTTTCGGCCGCATTATTCCTTCCCGCGCTCATTCTCGGCGAGTGGATCTCCGGGATTATCGTTGCCGCCGAAGTGCTCGTGCTTTCGGGCATATCCACAATTCTCCTCACCCTGGCGAGCGAAAAAGACACCAAAACCGCATCCATTCTCACCTACAGCATCGCGCTCATCCTCACGATTTCTGCGTTTATTTTTTAGGGGGGCAGCGGCCCCCCAACACGGCTATCGGCAAGCCGATACGCCGTGCCCCCCACCACGCGGCTATCGGCAAGCCGATACGCCGCGTCACCACCCCCTGGAAATCCGAATTTCCAGCAATTAACAGGGAAATAGGCATACACCAATGCAGCCCACGCTCGAGATCAAAAATCTGACAAAGAAATTTGGAACGCTCACCGCAGTTGATCATCTCAACATGCAGATATTCCCCGGCGACGCAGTCGCATTTATCGGGCAGAACGGTGCCGGAAAATCCACCACGATGCGGATGATTGCCGGTCTTTCGCAGCCAAACGAGGGATCGGTTCAGATCGCAGGCACTGATATGCATGCGCAGCCGCTCGAAGCCCGCAAACACCTCGGTTATGTGCCACAGGATATGGCCGTGTTCCGCTACATGACCGGTCTCGAATACCTCACCCTCATCGCCGGCATCCGCGAAATCGAACCCCAGCAGGCCTCCAAACAAATCGACGAACTGATTGAGCTTTGCGACCTAAAACAGGCTCAAAACCGACTGATTCGCGAATATTCGGGCGGCATGGCCCGGAAAATCGCCATGGCCGGCGCTTTAATCGGCAATCCCGAACTCATCGTGCTGGACGAATCTTTTGTCGGTCTGGATCCCGAAAGCACGTTCAAGCTCGGCGAATATCTAAAAAACTATACGAATCATGGCGGCGCACTCCTGATTTCAAGCCACGTACTCGACATGCTTTACCATCTATGCTCTCGTTTTTTCATTCTTCACCACGGCAAATGCGTGTCGGATATTGGCAAAACAGCGCTGTCATCCTGTCTTGAATCCCCCGAAACCCCAAGCATCACGGCATATTATCTCAAAATGACCGATCAGGCAGCTTTGATCACGCAGTTTGCCGATGCGCAGTCTGTGGAAGCAACAAGATTGACAGATTAGCTACCAAAGTGGAAAAACGATGGCAGCGCGTATCGGCCGACAGGCCGATAGCGATGCCCAGACGCGCATTGGCCGCAGGCCAAAAGCGGCTGAAACCAACGCAAAGAGCATAAAATGAGCCCACGGATACTTTACATTTTACTGCTAATCGTGCTGATGCTGGCAGGATGCGCCGAAGAAAAGAAACAAATCGTCGTGCCGGCGGTCGGCGCTTCACGCATTGGGACCGAGAAAAAGGCACAAATGATCGCCAATCTGCAGGCCGAGTTTCCCAAATTGAAGAAAAATGCCATCGACGCCATCGATTCGATATCGCGAATCCGCTTCGTGACGCAAGCTTCCAGGCACAGGGCATACGAAGATAAGGCGCTGCCCATCGGCAGTGAACAATCGACGCTTAAACTCTCGGATATCGCGTGGCTGCTGTCGGAAATCGATATCAAGCCGGATGCGCACGTGCTCGAAATCGGCACAGGAACTGGTTATTTTGCGGCCGTGCTGAGCAGATTGGCGGCAAAAGTCTATTCCATCGAGGTGATTGAGTATTTGTCGGAGGTTTCGCGCAGCACACTTGAAAGACTGCAGATCGAGAATGTCAAGATTCGCAATCACGACGGCCTTGAAGGGTGGCCATATTATGCCCCCTACGACGTCATCATCGTTACGGCAGCCGTACGCGAAATACCGCAGGCCCTAATCGACCAGCTCAAACCGCAGGGGATTATCGCCGCGCCGATTCGAAGCGATAACTCGTGCGTTTGGGAAATTTACCAATATGTCAACGGCGAACCCCAGGAATTGTCGAATCGCGTATCCAATGTTCCAAATATCATCGAACCGACAACAAGTAACTTGGAATAACGGTCGATATGTAGTAGTTAAACGCACAAGCATCCCGGACATCTGGGATGATGCAGCAGTTTGATCGCGGCAAAACGTGCAGATTGCTTTATCCGAATCGTTTCCGGTGCAATCCGGTTGTCGCTTTGCCTATCGTTTTCGTTGTTCATTATCATACTGGTCGTACATCGCCTATATAAAACCTGGAGAATTACATGTCTAAACTGGCATTTAAACAAAATCTTTTGTCCTTCAGACGCACAAAAATTGTCGCCACACTTGGGCCAGCTTCATCGAGTCCGGAAACCCTGGATGAATTGATTGCGGCTGGTGTGGATGTCTTTCGGCTGAATTTTTCTCATGGCACACATGAAACACACGCGGAGACGTTCAAGCAGATCCAGGCGGCGATAGCCCGAAGCGGACGGCATGTGGCTGTTCTTGGGGATTTGTGCGGTCCAAAGATTCGCGTTGGTCATTTTGCAGATGGCCCAATCGAGCTGATCGAGGGGCAGAACATCACGATTACGGTTCGCAAGGTGGAAGGCAACAGCCAGCTGATTCCGAGTGAATATGCGCATCTGGCCAAAGACGTAAAGCCCGGCGACAAGATCCTGATGGCCGATGGTACGCGGGAACTGAAAGTGATTTCAGTGCAGGATACCGAGATTCTGTGCGAAGTCATTCGCGGCGGCACGTTGAGCGACCGAAAGGGCATCAATCTGCCGAACATCGATATTTCTGCACCGTCATTTACAGATAAAGACAAAGAAGATGCAGCATTTGCCTGCAAACTTGGCGTCGATTATCTGGCGATGTCTTTCGTTCGTACAGCCGAAGACGTTCTGGAAGTGAAGCGGTTTGTTGCCGAACATGGTGCCGATATTCCCATCATGTCGAAGATCGAAAAGCCTGAGGCGATTCAAAACATCGACGCGATTCTGGAAGCATCGGATGCGATTATGATCGCGCGAGGGGATCTGGGTGTCGAAATGCCAGCCGAGGAAATCCCGTTGATTCAGAAAGAGCTGACACATATGTGCATCTGCGCCAACAAACCGGTTGTCGTTGCGACTCAGATGCTGGAATCCATGATTAGTGCGGGTACACCGACACGAGCTGAGGTTACGGATGTCGCCTGGGCCGCCATGGCAGGCGCAGATGCCGTGATGCTTTCGGGAGAAACCTCTGTTGGCAAATATCCGGTTGAAGCCGTGAAAACCATGGACCGCATCGTGCGCATGATCGAAGGCTATCAGGCAAATCAGGATCGTTTTTATTCGGTTGTGCGTCACGAACATCTGGCAGACCACGAAAACGAAATGTCCGACCAGATTCTGGAGGGTTTGTCCAGATCCGCCGCCAAAATGGCCAGAGAGCTCAATGCCAAAGCAATCGCGGTTTGCGCAAAAACAGGTCTGACCACGCGAATGGTATCGGAAGAGCGTCCAAACGCCCCAATCATCGGTATGAGCACCATCCCCAGAATCTGTGCGCGAATGAGCCTGTATTGGGGCGTCTATCCGACGCTGGTCGAGGAAGAAGTCATCCGCACCCCCTGGAAGTTTGTTCCCGGCATTCTGGCGAAAACGGGGATCTACAACCAAAATGAAGATGCCGGCAGATATGTGTTGCTCGTCACGCTGCGAGATTATGCGATGGCACTGACACCTTCCCTGAAGATCCTCATCGACTAAGCGATGTTTGATGTTTAACCAGCGTGGATATCGCTTTCACAACCGATGTCGGAATGTACAGGCTTATAGCTTATAGCTTGCAGTTGTCTAAGGATCGCCATAAGCTATAAGCCATTAGCCATTAGCTATAAGCCATAAAGCTAACGACTGCGTATTTACATTTCCACGATCGTTAAACAGAGCCTAAAATTATCCATAGCGATCCGCTAGAGACGCACGATTCGCCCATCTCCCGGCGGCATAGAGATCTGGTCGCTTATGGCTTCGGCTTCATCACGAATATGAGCGAAATCATCATATTGCCGTGATAATTGCGATGTGCATGCGGCAGGCGCCCCTGTTCACCAAGCGATAAACAGCCCAAAAACGGGATATCCGTGAGCTCAGCGCTGGCCTGTTCGCAGACTTCCTGCATATTTTCCGCAACGATGGATGCACATCCGGCACAATACATAATAAATGCGGCCTGAATATCCTCGCGATTGACTTGTGAAAGCGCCTGTTTTGCTGCGGTTCGCATGCGATTGATAATCGATTCCTCGCTGCCGCGCATCAGCGAAATCGGTGTATTTTCGGGGATCTCGGCGAACACATGCAACGACATATCTGATTTGTCGACATAATGCGGATGCACCAGCCATGCGCCACATTCCGGCTCCGAACGAATCATGTGTGCCAGCGGATACATACCGGATGATCTTGGCAATTCGCCACCGCGTGCGACATAGGCATCAAACCGCCCATCCGTCCATTCGTTATAAACAAGCGCCGCAGGACGGTTATCAATGGTTTGAAGCACACGCTTGTTGGCTTTCGTCAGCACGCCTTGTCGCAGTGTGGTCAGATAGCCGCCTCGCGTCACTAAACAGCTCAGATGGGGCGTCATCATCTGAATGATTAAAACGCCGCAGTTCAGCTTTTGATCGTTCCAAAACACATAGCCCTTGTCCAGAAATCGATCGTTTCCTGCGGTTGCACCAAAGATTTCGGCCGATTCCCCGAAGGTATCGCTCAATCCCTCAATGATGCGCTCTTCTGCCCCCTGTGTCGCATGGATCAAAAACTGACGGCTGCCGGTTCCGGAAATCTGCCAGTCCCGGGTCGCTTCGCACACCGCCTGCCGGACATCCGACACATCACTCAGATCCAGCGCCATGATGCGCATATCAAAGTGGTCTCCGGCTTCAAAGAGTATCCCCCAGGATCCACGTTTAAATCCATCGTGCGTCATAATGCCATGAAACGAACTCAGCCCGAATACTGTCAGTTTCGGGTACAACTCCCGAATATGAACGAGTTCTGATGGCGTATCTGACTGTGTCGTATAGACAACCAGAGTCTTCGGTTCATCCCATAACGATAATTCAGGCTGAGACAGATTCACGATTTTCATGGCTATTCTCCGTCTTCGTTTCCAAAGCACTGATATTTAAACGAAAATGCCCCCGATGTCTATGATCAATGTGATCGTAGGTAACGATTCGTTAACGATTCAGCCCCGTCTGATTTAAAACATCATGTAGCGCCATGCGATAACCCGCGCGTTTCTGCAATTCCCTCACCCTCACCCTCACCTCACCTCACCCTCACCCTCACCCTCACCCTCACCCTCACCCTCACCCTCATCTCTGCAAACAAACAAATATCCGTAGCTGCAAAACGCTGTTTATGGCTATAGGCTAAACAATTACCCGATAATTATTGTTTTTCGATTATAGACTTGAAACTCAACCAATTAAGCACTATTTCAATAGATGCAATGCTGATAAGCAGGATTGCATTATTTGTTTTCATCGTACAGGACAAGATTATGCAAAAACATCATCGCAATGCTTATATCATCGCGGCATTTTGCTGTTTATCCTGCGTCTTCTGCGCATGTACCGAAGAGTCGGGCAAGGCGGATTCGCAATCTGGCGACTACGATAACTGTGACGATTTGACGCCCGAACAAATCAATTCGGGTGCCTATCATTGCGGAAGCTCCACGAGCTGCGTTGTCGGTGACAAAAAATGCAATGGAAACAAGGTGTTAGAATGTAAATCGGCAGACGGCACCTGGGAAGAGATCGAGACCTGTGACACATCCTGTAACAAAGGCGCATGCACCACACAGCCGCTGCAGAACATATGCATTGTCGGCGACAAAAAATGCAATGGAAACAAGGTGTTAGAATGTAAATCAGCAAACAACATCTGGGAAGAGATCGAGACCTGTGACACATCCTGTAACAAAGGCAAATGCACCACACAGCCACCGCAGAACACATGCGTCGTGGGCAATAAAAAATGCGACGGAAACAAGGTGTTAGAGTGTAAATCGTCAAACGGTGTATGGGAAGAAATCGAAACCTGCGACATCGGCTGTTCCGGAGGCGAATGCAAAAAATGCAATATCGGTGACAAAAAATGCAGTGATAACATTATATTGGAGTGCAAAGCCGAGAGTGGATTATGGGTGTTTTATGATGAATGCCCCGAAGCTTGTTCCGGAGGCGAATGCACCAC
>JAEEGL015079026.1_pt1 | contig 12380 bp, 9 predicted proteins | sample 9134231 | NCBI WGS metagenome assembly JAEEGL01 (sample SAMN16246548, study PRJNA631951) | gut metagenome | biome: gut microbiome; feature: rumen; material: fiber-attached | host: Bos | place: Iran: Karaj | collected 2018-10 | reverse complement strand
TAGCTTCGAAAGGCACGAAGTATTCGGCTTTGACGACGATTGCAGGATCGTCATACTGATTTTTGGCAAGGAACTGTTCGATAAAATATACCGTGGAGTTTTTTCAAAATACTACAGCCGGCATATTGTTCCTGTGCGGCATGAAGCGGAATACAAAAGCGATTACGCGCGCTTAATGCAACTTTTTATGAATCTTTCCGCTCTGTGTGAATCGGGCGAGCGTGACAGCAGGTTGCTGACTGTCAGCCACATATATGAAATTATTGCTCTGCTTGGCAGAAATGAACAAATGGTCGCCGTGGATGACGCAAAGGCAAAGGAGAGGGGAAGGCTTATTTCCGCAATTTCTCCTGTGCTTGACTATGTATCGGGACATTATATGGACGATATAACGCTTGCAAAGGCGAGCGATGTGGCAAACTATGAAGAAAAGAGCTTCTGCCGTATTTTTAAACTTGCGACGGGCCTTTCTTTTCACAGGTATCTGAACGGAGTTCGCGTCCGTCATGCGCAAAACGCTCTTGCAAACAGTGATCTTAAGGTATATGAGATCGGAGAAAACTGCGGAATTGCTTCTCCGCGGGTCTTTTGCAGGATATTCAGAAATTATACCGGTCTTTCTCCTGCAGAATACCGTGAGAAAATGAAATCTTCCGGGGGTAGGTAGCGGTTATGAAAAAGACAATTAAACGGATGAGCGTTTTAATCGTTCTTATCTTTTTTTCGGTCTGTCTCGCTTCGTGCCGTTCACACGGCGGAACGAATCCGGAAGTATCAGGCAGTATGGCGATGACCTTCGAGACGCCTGATTCAAGTGAAAGCAGTGATGAGGAAACCCAGCATGCACCTGAAAGACAAAAAGACGGAGAAGGATTCATTGCTTCGGAAGGCAAACCGGGTGTGACGAATATGGGAGCGCTTGATTTTTCGTTTCTCAACGAGATGCCGGCCGGACAGCACGGCGCGGTAAAATCCGAAAACGGAGGCTTTGTATTCGAGGACGGGACCCCGGTTAAGTTTTTCGGTGTCAATATCGGATTCGGAGCGGCATTTCCGGACAAAGGTGTGAGCGATACAATGGCTGCAAACCTTGCATCACTCGGGGTGAATATGGTCCGTATACACTGTACCGACAGCAGCTATTATGGCAGTATCATTGATTATTCAAAAAAAGACACGCAGCATTTCAACTCTTCCCGCCTTGACAAACTTGATTACCTGATCTATGCTTTGAAGGAAAAGGGGATTTATATTCATTTTGACATGGTCGGCGCCCGAAACTTCAGGGAGGAGGATGGTTTTTCGGGTGAGAAACTCGAAGCTGTGAAACCCGTCTCAAGCGGTGTGAAGGTGTTGCGCGGACATTACTTTTCGGATTCCGTAATTTCGGGTTTGATCAGAGATTACACTGTGAGCATTCTTGAACATCTGAATCCTTATACCGGAATGACTTATGCCGAGGATCCGGTTATCGCCGTTATTCAGTACGCGAACGAATCAAGCATTACCTGGATAATGGGAAATCAGTCCGGCGATGTGTTTGACAGGGAACTTGAAGCGGGGTTTTCAACATTTTTAAAAAACAAGTATGGCACAACTGAAGCACTGAGAAAAGCGTGGACGGCGGCCGATTCGGCTGAAAGCGAGCTGAAGAACGGTGAAACTATCGAAAAGGGAAATATTTCCATGCCGAAACGCGGCTCATGGTCTGAGCTTAAAACTTCACTGTCAAAAACCAATTCCGTGAACTGCAGGTTTGCCGACTGCATGGAATATCTTATTTCGATAGAAACCGATGCTTTTCTGTCTATGTACCGTGCGGCGAGAGAATGCGGGTATAAGGGGTGCATCAACTGCTCCAATTTTCCCGAGGGCGTTGTTGACCTGTATCTGAATACGTTCGGGGATGTTGCGGAGAAAAACGCGTACTGGGAATACGGCGGGGTAGTGAACGATCGCGGGCTTTATCTGACGGACGTAAAACCGGGAGAAACTCAGTCTCATATCATTTCCGAGCTGATGAAGGGCGTGTCGGCGGATATGCCGTTTATCGTTACGGAATTCAACAATCTCCCTCCTCACGAGTTCAAAGCAGACACTTTGTTCCAGATTGCTTCATACGGCTCGCTTCAGGGATGGGACGGCCTGCTTGTTTTCTGCTATACGTTTGAATCATATTCTTCGACGCTCTTTTATACTTCAACCGGCTTTTCCGATTATGGGATAATGAATGATCCGGCATATTCGGGTACCATGGGTATCGCGGCTGCAATTTTCCGCCTCGGTCTTGTCAGCGAAGCGGAAATATCTGTCGAAAACGTGTTCACGCAGCAGGACCTGCTAGCGGGAAACGGCAACTATAACGCGCTTGGCTCGTATTTTGCATTTGTCAGCAGGTTCACAAACAGATTTATCGATAACAGGTATACGTCGCGCGCCGATCTTGTTATAAATTCCGGGAATCTTGCAAACGGGGATTATTCTTCAGCTGAACATGCCTTTATCCATGCCGAATCGTTCTTCTCGGACGCTCTTCTGAAAAACAGAAATGGCAAGGACTGGCTCAGGAACTATGACGAACCTAATGCGCTGACTTATAAAAAAGGCGCGATGTCGCTTCTTATAGGTGACAGAGTGATCACCGATAATTCTGGTAACGGAACGGCCTTAAAGGAAAACCCCGGCGTGATACTGAACACTCTTTTGCAGAATTTCGGACTGATCGAAAACGGCAGAGGCTTTTTCAGGGACAGGGCGGTTTCGGATACAGGTGAGATTTTATTCGATTTTGAGCGCAACTGTTTTATGCTTGATTCTGATCGCGTTGATGTTTTTGCCGGGCGTATTACGGACGGCATAAGACAGTCCGCCGGAGCCCTTTCGTTTGAAATAAGAAACGATGTGGCGGCCATCGCGTTATATTCTGCTGACGGAAGCACGGTTGAAGCAAGCGAAAAGCTGCTCCTGTATGCTATCGGGAGAACAAAAAACACCGGAATGGTGTGGAACGGCAGCGCTCTTTTGAGTCTCGGAACCGGTCCGGTTTTGTATCAGGACGTTGAAGGGACTGTTTTCATAAGGTCTCAGAAGGAGAGCTGCGAGGTTTACGCGCTGGACTCAAGCGGCCAGCGTGTCGGAAAAATGCCTGTGAAGCGCTACGGCAGCGGATTTGAGGTGACCGTGGGCGGATATATCCATTACGAGATAGACCTGTCCGGCAGCGGAGAAGCGGTAAAACCCGTTGAGCTGAGGATAAAATCAAAGCCGTCGACTGTCAAGTATAAAAAATGTCAGCCGCTTGATATTTCGGGCCTGAGAGTCGAGGCGGTCTACGCCGACGGGCATACGGAGGACATATCATTCTTTGATCTGAGCGGATATGACTGTAAAAAAACGGGCAAACAGAGAATAACCGTATCATACCTTGGGGCACAAACCGGGTTTGACGTTAATGTTAACTAAGAAAGGGAGAAAAAATGTCAGCAAAATTCGCGTACGCGCAGTGGCCGTGGGGAACGGACACAAAAGAACAGTTTATTCAGTCCTGCAAGGATCTGTCCGAGGTGGGATTCGAGTATTTTGAAAGCGTAAGGGCTTTCATCGATACGTTTAAAGGAGACGTGGCAGAATTCAAGGCGATAGCCGATGAATACAACGTTCATCCCATCAGCTTTTATTTCCATCTTTCCGGAAATTACGAGACCGATATCGCGGAACTTAAGGACAAGATAGGCTTTGTCGCCGCGAACGGCATAAAAACCATAACGGTTCAGGGCGTGTGGACACCGGAGCCCACCACGCACGACGATCTTGTATACGCGACGAAAACCATACAGGATTACGGAAAAATATGCGCCGGATACGGCGTGCTGCCGTGCGTGCATCCTCATCACAACACCACGATAATGTATGAGGACGAGATCGACTACGTTATGGAAAATACAGATCCGGAACTTGTCGGGTTTGCTCCGGATACAGCCCATCTGTCGGCGGGAGGGTGCAATCCCGCTGAAATATTCGCGAGATATGCGGACAGAATACATTTCACTCATCTGAAGGATCTCAAAGGTGCCATCGCATCGGGCGGAATGCAGGCCGGAGTTGAGGTTTATACCAGCTTTAGGGAACTCGGAGAGGGAGATATCGATTTCAAAAGTGTATTTGACGTACTTAAAAAAGCAAATTACGACGGGTATCTCTGCCTTGAACTTGATCGCACGCGCTTCGGCAACAAGGAAAGCGCCGCTATGAACCTTGAATTTATGCGTAAAAACTGGTGACATCCGGAGAAAAAAGATGAAGAAAATGAAAGTTGGAGTGCTCGGGTTGGGATATATAGGTGCAAGTCATATTGACGCCGTGCGCAGGATACCCGGATGCGAACTTGTCGCTGTGGCTGATTCGAATTACGAATATGCTGCGCGCAAGGCCGAGCAGTTCGGAGTTGAAAACTGCTATGGTTCGCTTGACGAAATGCTCGATAACCCGCAGATCGACGTTATTCATAACTGTACCCCAAACCATCTGCATACGGATATTAACGCCAGGATAATTCAGTCCGGAAAGCATCTTTTCAGTGAAAAGCCACTGGCTCGCACCTATGCCGAAGCTCTGAAACTTCTGGAAATTGCCGAAAGACATTCCGAAACGGTCTGCGGGGTCAATTTCAATTACCGTATGAATCCTATGGTGCAAGAGATGAGGCACCGTATAAAAAACGGGGACCTGGGAGATCTGCTGATTGCAAGCGGTGCATACCAGCAGGACTGGCTGCTCCATGATACTGATTACAACTGGCGGCTCGAGCCGGAGATCTGCGGCATATCCTGTGCCGTCGCGGACATAGGTTCACACTGGATGGACGCCGTCCAGCACGTGACAGGAGACAAAATCGTTGAGGTCATGGCTGACCTTGTCACGTTCATGCCTTACAGAAAGAAGCCGCTTAAGCAGGTTGAAACGTTTACAAACAGCGGGAAGACGGAATACGAGCTGCGTAAAATCGAAAACGAGGAATACGGGGCGGTTTTGTTCAAAATGGATAACGGCGCCCACGGCATCTATCACGTTTCGGAAATGAGCGCGGGTCACGGCTGCTGCTTCGGAATAGAGCTCAACGGAACAAAGTCCTCGATGCGCTGGAATCAGGAGGAAAACGACCGTCTCTGGATGGGATTCCGCGACGGCGACAACAGGTATATAATAAGAAATCCCAATACGATGTCCGACGAGGTCAGAAAGTACACGTCCCTGGCAATGGGTCATCCGGAAGGGTGGAATGACGCTTTCTGCGGCAATATCCGGGCGTTTTACGATTATATCCGCTCGGACAGAAGTCAGCCTCCCGTGTTCGCCACGCTGGAAGACGCCGCGTATATTGTACGGCTTACCGAGGCGATCGTAAAAAGCTCGAAAGAGCGCAGATGGATAAAAGTTTGATTTTAATTGCTTGAAAGCAGAAAGGTTGATCATTATGAGCAGATTTCGTTTTACAGTAGGCCCGTGGAACGTTAACGAGGGCCTGGAGGCGTTCGGTCCCGCAGTCAGACCGACCATAGCGCTGGAGGAAAAATTCAGGAAATTCGCCGAGATCGGGATTTCCGCCGTCCAGTTTCACGACGACGACGCCGTTCCGAACATCAACGATCTCACGCGCGACGAGATAATAGAGGAGGCCCGCAAGGTCCGCGCCCTTCTGGACAAATACGGACTTGAGGCGGAATTTGTCGCGCCGCGCCTCTGGATGGATCCCCATACGACCGACGGAGGTTTTACTTCGAATTCCAAAGAGGACAGGGAATTTGCGATGTGGCGGGCGTTCCGTTCGGTCGACATCGCCCGCGAACTCAGGGCAAAAAACATCGTGCTCTGGCTGGCAAGAGAGGGAACTCTGTGCGCCGAAAGCAAAAATCCCGTTGAAAACGTAAAAAGACTGATAGATGCCGTCAACAGCATTCTCGACTACGATCCCGATATCCGGGTGCTTATAGAGCCGAAGCCGAACGAGCCTATTGACAGAAGCTTCTGCCCGACCGCGGGCCACGTCATGGCGATAGCGGCGGCCAGCAAGGATCCCGACCGCGTCGGTTGCGTTCTTGAATCCGCCCACGCGATACTCGCCGGACTTGATCCCGCAGACGAGATGGCTTTCTGCCTGGCATTCGGCAAGCTCGGCAGCGTGCATCTCAACGACCAGAACGGCGCGAGGTACGATCAGGACAAGGCGTTCGGCGTCGAAAGCATCCGTTCGGCATTCAACCAGATCAAGGTTCTGTGCGACAACGGGTACGGAAAAAACGGGGAGTATATCGGGCTTGACGTCAAGTGCATGAGAACCCAGAAACCCGGCGAGGATTACCAGCACATAATAAACAGCATGCGCATGGTCGAGATCATGGAGGAGAAGGTCGACAGATTTGACGACGAATACTGCCGCAAATGCATCGAAGAGCGCAATTACGAAAAACTGGAACTTTATGTGATGGAACTTCTGACTCATTAAGAAAGGACATATCCGGAAAATGTATAAGATCGGCAGAGAAGAGGCTGAGGCGGCCTCGAGAGTTATAGAAAGCGGAGAACTGTTCAGAATAGGCGGGAAATACCGCGAGGTGATACAGTTCGAAGAGGAATTCAAAAAGAAGGTAGGCGCGGAGCACTGCCTGCTCTTGACGAACGGCACACAGGCGATCGCCGCATCGCTCGCCGCGCTTGGGATAGGACCGGGCGACGAGGTAATAGTTCCGGGGTACACGTTCATAGCGACGGCGATAGCAGTGCTGAGCGTCGGGGCGATCCCGGTCGTTGCGGAAATAGACGAATCGCTTACAATAGATCCCGATGACGTGGAGAAAAAGATAAGCAGATACACAAAGGCGATCGTTCCGGTGCACATGGTCGGATTCCCGTGCAATATGAAACGGATAATGGAAATCGCGGAGAAATACAATCTGTACGTCGTGGAGGACGCATGCCAGGCATGCGGAGGACAGTTCGGCGGCAGATACCTCGGCACGTTCGGCAACTTCGGAGCGTTCAGCTTTAATTTCTTCAAGATACTGACTGCCGGAGAGGGCGGAGCGCTGATCACAAACGACATAAAGAAATACGAAAGAGCGATCATATACCACGACTGCGGCACGGCGTTCTGGTCGTATGAGCAGCCGATAACCGAGCCCCTGTTCAGCGGGGCGAACATGCGCTCGAACGAGATCACCGGCGCGATACTCCGCGTACAGCTGACAAGGCTCGACGATATCCTTTCTCATCTGCGCGGTCATAAGAGAAAGCTGATGGACATGCTGAAGGACGTTCCGGGAATCAGATTCAACAGGAGCAACGATATAAACGGCGACTGCGGCACATGGATCCCGTTTATATTCGACACGGTGGAGCAGGCGGAGAAATTCGAGCACGCGGTCGGCGGATCGCGTCCAATAAATACCGGGAAGCACGTCTACGAAAACTGGGTGCCGATCCTCGAGAAGCGCGGAGCCCACTGCGACGCGATGAATCCTTACAGATTCCCGCTGAACGCCGGGCTCAACATGGACGTGAGCAGGGATTCGTGCCCGAAAATCCTTGATTATCTTTCAAGGACCGTTTACATCGGCACGTCCTACGACATGTCCGACGAATATCTTGAATCAATTGCCGAAAAGTGCGTTTCGGCAGTGAAATAAAACAAGAAAGGAAATATGTTATGATCAGAAAAATAGTACTGATTGTGACAGCCGCGGCGCTGGCGATTGCGTTCATGTGCGTTACTCCGGCGTATGCGGCGGAGGAGATCGCGGTTCCTACCGCGGCCGTCAAACCTGTGATTGACGGAGAGGTTAACCCCGGAGAGTGGAGAGGGGCGGCGAAAATCGACGTAAGCTCGGTTGCTCTCGTCGGAATGATCACAAACGCTCCGACAAGTCTTCTGGGCAAGGGTTCCATGTTTTATATGATGTGGGACGAGGAAAATCTTTACTGCGCGGCGCATGTTATCAATTCCACAAAGCCGTCAAATCAGCCGCTTGGAATTGACAACTCGGCTTCAGGGCTCGGAGACGGATTCCAGATGATTCTGTTTGCCGATTCCGAATCGGCGTGGGCGTGGGACCAGCACAAACTCATGTGGACGGTCTGCCCGTGGACGGGCGAGAACGGGGGGCCGGTGATCTGGGAAATGTTCTGTCTCGGAGAGAACTCAACCATTGAATTCCCGATTGCCTCGACAGTCAGCGACAACGGATACGACGTTGAGTTTTCTATTCCATGGGTCTCGCTGTTTGATGCACGGTCAGCTGGTTTCCTCGGAGAATATTCCGGAGAGGCAGGAGATGAAATCTTCTTCATGCTATGCATGCTCGATGCGGACGGAAACGCCCAGAACATGAGTATAACCGCCGATGCATGGGGTGGAGCCACGTACTGTGACAGAATGGTTCTTTCATACGACGAGGCAGGTGGAGATTACGCTGATTCGATTGAAGAATCAACCGCTCCAGATGTTACCGAGCCGAATGACAGTTCGGAAAGCCAGGGAACTGCTGACACCGGCAACGAAAACACCGAGACACCCAGTACGCAGAGTGGGGATAGCGGAGACAGGCCCAGCCCTGCTGTGACCACGGAAAAGGCGGGGGAAGACGGCAAATCGCCGCTTCCCTGGATTCTGATCGCCGTATGCGCGGTGATTGTGATCGCCGTTGTTGTCGTCATCATCAAAAAATCAAAGAAAAAGTAATTAAATATCCAAAAGGAGAAAAACAAAATGAAAAAAATCGCATCAATCATCGTAGCGGCGCTCTTTATTCTGTCGCTGATCGTTTCCGTATCCGCGGAAACAAACGCTATCTACACGATCCCTAAGGTCAAAAACGCACCGGTCATTGACGGTGCTATAGGCGAAGAGGAATGGTACGGTGCCCAAAAAGTTGCATTTTCAAGCTTCGGTCCTGTAGCCACCGGTGCGGGCGGACCGACCAGAGACCTGGGAGGCAAAACAGCGATTTACATCATGTGGGACGACAGCAACATGTATTTCGCCGCGTTCATGGAGGACAGCACTCTATCTGCCGCCAACTACTGCGGCGGACGCGCCGGATGGGCTGTTCACTGGGGAGACTCGGTCGAAGTATACACGGCCGACAACATGGACTCCGGGTACACGGTTTTCCCGTATGACGAGTGGAGCATAGGCAACACCGCAACGCCGAGAATCTACAATAACAAAGACTTCTCTCTGTTTGCCGAAAAAGCCTCCGGAAACAACGCAGACAGGATTGCCACAAGCGTTTCTCTTAACGAGGACAACAGCGTTATGTACAACTACGTCATGGAGTGGAGCATGCCTCTGTCCCTGTTTACGTCCGAAACTCCCGTTGCCGGCGTTTCTTTTCCACTCGCATTCGGAATGACCAACTCGGACATCGATACTCATATCAGTAATAATCCTACACTCAGCTTCTGGAACGATAAGGTTATAGGCGACAGCGGAGCTGTTACGAACACGGCAGTTCTGAGCGACGCTGTAGAAGGCGAACCGGCTGCTGAAACGTTCGACGTCATGCCGGCTCTGATAGCTGTTTCCTTTGCCGCGGCCGCGGTGGTTTTCGCCGTCGCCAAAAAGCGTCACATATAAGCTGAATATATAGAGGGCGCCGGTTAAAGCTGGCGCTTTGCGTGATGAGCAAAGAGTTGTACTTTTTTGAAAAAAACGTCCGCACCGTCTGGCAGAACGCCGAAAATCCGACGGGTGAGCCCGGCCGTGCGGCGATGACCGGCAACGGAAGGAAAGGATCGCCCTGCGTGAAGGTTCTTCACGCGGGGCAGACCCTGACCCTCGCGCAGGCGGAGGGAAAAGGGTGCGTCCGCAGAATATGGCTGACCATAGGACAGTTTTCCCAGCCGTGTTTTCTGAAGGGTGCCGTTCTTGAATGCTTCTGGGACGGCAGCGTCGATCCGGCGGTCTCGGTTCCGTTCGGAGACTTCTTCTGTTTTAACTCGGCGGCCGTAACCCCGATGGAAAACTGCTTTTTCTCCAGCCCCGAGGGCAGGAGCTTCAACTGCACGATTCCCATGCCCTTTAAGAACGGGATGAGAATTACTCTGACAAACGGCAATAGCTTTGATCTGACGATGGTATTCTACGAGGTGGATTACACACTCGGAGACGATGTGGATAACGCACTTTATTTCCACGCGTACTACAACCGGACCGTGGATTCGAAAATGATGGAGGATCACGAGATACTGCCGCACATAAACGGTTACGGAAGGTATCTCGGGGCTTCGTTCGGGGTAATCGCAAATCCCGCGCTCGGCAACACGTGGTGGGGCGAGGGCGAGGTCAAATGCTTTATCGACGGAGACGGCGGCCATCCGACGCTCGCGGGAACTGGAACCGAGGACTATATTGGTACGGGTTGGGGCCAGTCAAGGTATATATGCGATAAAATGGGTTGCACGTTTGCGGATGAAAAAGCAAAACGGTACAGTTTTTACCGGTTTCACGTTGATGACCCGGTATGGTTTGGCCGTGAGATAAGAGTAACGATCCAGCAGATAGGATATCAGCTCATGACCGAGCGAGAGCTGCTTCTGAATATCGGGCGTGACATAATACTGAGTCCCGACGGGGATTTACTTAAGCCGGAATCTCCCGTCGGCCAGTTCGAGCGTTTCGGAGACGACTGGTGTTCAGTTGCGTATTTTTACCTGGATACTCCGTCGTCGAGTCTGAAAACGGAAGGCAAGGAAGTGCTTTTTCGTTATGCGACAGACAAAGAGTCTGACTTTGGAGCGCCTGTCGGAATATGGAAGGATGAGTAAACAAATGGATGATAAAACACTGAAAATCGGGATCTCAAAAAAAGATATTACTCCTGAGATCGGCACAGCGCTGTTCGGTTACATTCCGGATTTTTTAAGTACTTCAGTGCATGATAGACTTAATGTCACGGTTCTGTATATCGAGCAGTCGGAAGTAAAGGCCCTTATTGTAAGCGTCGACAACGGGGAAATATCGACCCTTCTCACTGATCGAATAAGGGAAAAGCTGTCTGCCGATTCCGGCATACCGCGCGACAGCATATTTGTCGCTGCAACGCACACTCACTCTGCCCCCAATCTGAGCGGCATGAAGGGGTGGGGTGACGTTGACAGAAAATATTATGAAAATGTTTTTCTTCCAGCGGTGTGTAAGGCCGTCGAAGATGCAATTGGTTCTTCCGTTCCTGCAAAGATCGGTGTATCGGCGGCCGACAGTTACGTCGGAATAAACCGCAGGCAGATACTTGAAAACGGGGAGGTTGCTCTTGGTCAGAACCCCCACGGAGAGTTCGATCCGGAAATGACCGTTATTGCGTTCAGAGGTCCGGACGGAAGACCGCTCGCCAACGTTGTTCATTACGGATGCCACGGTACAGCAAGCGGGTGCAATCCCGCGATATCGCGCGACTGGATGGGCATTATGTGCGACCGCCTTGAAAAGGAAAGCGGAGCGCTGACAATGTTCCTGAACGGTGCGGAGGGTGACGTAGGGCCCAGGCTCTCGAACGGTATGACTACCGGCAATATCAGCTATATGGAGGAACTTGGCGGTATTGCAGCGTCGGACGCCGTAAGAATCTGGAAATCCATACGCGAGTACAGGGACGGCACATCTGTTGAACTGTTGTCTGATGAAATTAGAATTCCATACAGGTCGCTTCCCGAACGGTCAACTGTGGAAAAGGGACTTGAAAAGTATATAAACCCAGAATCAATGGTGAACATAGAACGCGGAGAATACGAGCATCTTCTGGAAATAAAGGAAGTTTACGACAGATCCCTTCCAATACCGGATAATTTCACGTTCAGACAGAGTATTATCACCCTGGGAAACGTCGCTTTTGTCCCGTTTCCGTTCGAAATGTTTTCGGGAATAACGTTAAGGCTGCGGGACCACAGTCCGTTTGCCTATACTCTTTCGCTTTCGAATTGCAACGGATCGAACGGATACCTTCCGACTCTGGATCAGATTTGCCGCGGAGGATATGAGGTCCGTTCATTCATGGCAGGAAAGACATTTACTCTGGTTGACAACGCCGAGCAGCACTTTGTTGATGAAAATCTTCGCCTGCTTAGAATAATTAAAAATGGTAACTGAGACAATGAAATTCCAAAGAATAATATCCCTTCTTCTTGCGGTATTATCGGTAATCTGTATCGTGTCATGCGCTGATAATCCTGCCGTTCCGGGTACAGATCCTTCAGACGCAAGCGAAACGCAGAGAAAATCGAATCTTCCAGCAAGATCATATAATGGTACGACAGTCAGCGTAATGACGCGTCAGTCTGACGATATTCCGCAGTTCGATTCATATGAAATAATTACTGAGGAAAACAAC
>JAEEGL014709316.1_pt1 | contig 12380 bp, 7 predicted proteins | sample 9134231 | NCBI WGS metagenome assembly JAEEGL01 (sample SAMN16246548, study PRJNA631951) | gut metagenome | biome: gut microbiome; feature: rumen; material: fiber-attached | host: Bos | place: Iran: Karaj | collected 2018-10 | reverse complement strand
GCCCACTCTTTCGGGACGAATCTGTCGAGGATACCGGTCTGGACCATCTTGGATTCGATCTGGTTGCCATCCTGGATCAGAGTCATGAAGAATGTACCCGTATCCTTCAGGCCGTCAGCTGTCAGCTGATCGAAGATCTTGTTGTTCTTCGGCTGCTGCCATTCGAATTCCAGAGTATAGTTCGGGTCGATCGTCTGAAGATACTCGATGAACAGAGGAAGAGCGCTCTTGCCACGGGAAGAGTTGCCAAGACCATAGACCATCTTGCCGTTTGATTCTTCAATGGCTTTCTTAGCCAGTTCTTCCAGAGTCATTGTCTGTGCTTCAGCAATGATCTTCTGAACTTCTGACTGATTGTCAGCCGGAGCAGGCGTGTTGCCGCCGGAACAGCCAGCCAGTGTTAATGCCATTAAAACTGCCAACATTAACGCTAAAAGTTTTTTCATTTTATTCCCTTCTTTCTATAAACGCTTGCCCTTTGCAAGCGTTTACATTATAACACCTTCCTACTGATGTGTTAAGCGGTTTTTCACCGTTCTTTCACAATCTGTGTCTTTCTGCGGTCTTCCGTGTGTGATCCTTCGACGCAGAGTTTCATGACCGATCCGCCTTCATACCTCTTCCATTCCGGAAGATCCTCTCCGTTGGGATCGCCCGTTTTTGCGAAGTTTGCCCAGTATTTCCGCATCAGTTCGGAAAGGGCGTGATCCTCTTCCGTATACGGTCTCCAGGAACCGTCCAAAGTGCCGAACTGATAACGGTTGTCGCAGGAATGCGGTACTCCCGCATCATCTCCCGGCTGTTTCCGATCGAAGATGTAGACAAAGGATCGCGGATAAAGCTTCGCAAAATCTAGGACCTGGGCATAGGTATTGCTACCGAAAGGCGGTTCCTTTTCGTTCGCTCCTTCATCCGCCGTACAGCCGATGATCACGTCGACGTCCGCCATCCTGCCCGAAGCGACAGTCTCATCGATCTCTTCCGTCAGCGAGTATCCGTCGACGCAGAGGGTAAACCCGTGAAAGAATCCCAGTTTGTCATTGGCATCCCTCACCGTCTGCCAGCCGAGCTTTCTGAGCTCTTCGATATCCGAACAGCCGAGCGACTTCATGAACTCGACGCCCATCTGTTCCTGTTTCTCGTAATCCGCTTCCGGCATCATGGTCCCGAGGCCTCCGGCCGACTGGACGGAGATGCGGGAGATCAGATCCTTCGATAAAGATGAACACGCCAAAGCCATGGAAGATCTTCCTCCGGCCGACTGACCGAAGACCGTCAGATTTTCCGGATCTCCTCCGAACCCGGCGATGTTTTCCTTGATCCACTTTACCGCCATGATCTGATCCATCAGACCGTAGTTGCCGCTGTGCCCCTGTTCCCTTTTGAGATCGGGATGGCAGAAATAGCCGAAGACGTTCAGCCGGTAAGTGATGCTGACGAGGATGACGTCCTGTTCACAGAAACCGTCACCGCAGTATTCGTAGTCCGATCCGTACCATTGCTGCAGTCCGCCGCCGTGAATGTAGATCATCACCGGCAATTTGTCTTCTTCAGATTCCGCAGGCGTATAGATGTTCAGATAGAGGCAGTCTTCCGACATCTTCGGCGGATAGGGATAGTTGTCGACATGGATGTAGGGGTGTCCACTGTCGTCGGTGATGTCATCGACGGCGCTGTCCCATCGGTCGAACTGGGCACAGGCATCGCCGTAGGTATCGCAGATCCGGACACCTTCAAAAGGCTCCGGTTCTTCCGGAACTCTCCAGCGGAGTTCTCCGATCGGAGGCTTTGCGTAGGGGATCCCCCGGAACAGTGCATATCCGGCATTGGATCTCACCGCCTGATAGATCCCCTGTTTTGTTCTGACCCGATCGATCATTCTTTTACGATCTTTCCGTCTCTGCGGGAGAACTGTTTCAGGAAGGCGTAGGCCAAACGACAGGTATAAGGACGGATTTCGTGTTTCTGTTTCGAAACGGAGACGAACCTCGTATAGACTTCGCCGTCCTTGCTTCGGAAGGAGCGCACGTGAGTGACACTTCCTTCAAAGTCCGGATCGTGCAGGAGCTCTTCCTCATCGCCCTTGACGCCGTAGACCGGGTCTTCCCAGTTTTCCTTATGATCCTTGTCGGCGTCGTAAGGTCTTGCGACACCGTTTACCTTGAACGTATGTTTTACTCTCTCAAAGCACTTTCCTTCCTGGAAAGGCAGTTCCGCCAGCGGAGATTCCTCTCCGCCCACGTAGAAGACCGGAACCATGACATCTTCATTGACTTTCGCTGCCTTGGAGAACTGGGTGTTTTCGCCGACGTCGACTGTCGCACACATCGGCGCCAGTGCTGCGAAACATTCCGGATATTCCTGATACATGTCCCAGGTCTTGATGCCGCCCATGGAGAAGCCGGTCGCATAGATCTTTCCCTTGTCGATCGCATATCTCTCTTCCAGCTTTTCGACGATCTGCATCGTTTCGTTGGCAGTGACGCCCATGTGCATCTCTACCGCACACAGCATGAAACCGTTCTCCTTGGCGATCTGCGGCCATTCACCGATAATCGCCGTTGCGATGGCGGTATCTCCTCCGCCGTGGAAGCACAGAAGCAGAGGGAACGGATGATCGGTATCTTTCAGATCAATCTTTTCATCGTAGAACAGCACATAACCGACTTCGTGTTCCGTTTCCTTGAACTGCATGTTGTCGGGCGAAGTCTTTACTGTCATCCTTTCCGGCTTCATCACGATGCCTTCCTTGCGGTAGTTGACCGATCTTCTGATCTTACCGGCCCAGCGCTTGTAGTCGCCGACATATCTGTCATACTGATCGATCACGTCGAGTTTCTCGCAGACTGCGACCCGATTCCGGCTGGAGAGCAGAGCTCTGTTGATGTCTTCGCTGTTTCCGACGGAGACGACACTGACGTCTTCGAACTCCACTTTCGGAACCACGCTTAATCCTTCCAGAGTGATCGCCGTCATCGTGATATCCGCCATGCCGAGATCGCCCATTGAAGACTTTCCTTTGATCTCCTTTAGATAGTTCCGGGCAAAGTAATCCGCACCCTTTCCCTTTGCATAGACATAGGTAGCGACCGGGGAACCGAAGATGTAGTATTCCGGTACGGGGTCGAAACCTTCCCGTTCCATGGCCCTGGCTTCGAAAGGGGTCCTTGGGATCTTGTCGTCATACAGGATCCCGTGGCTGAATCCCCACTGCTTGATCCTGGTCTTGGCGATGACGTTTTCGTAGAGACCCGGTTTCTCCTCATCCCAGCTTTTCAGCGGATTGAGGAAGACTACCGATCCGCCGTTTTCCGCAGCGATCTGCGCAAGACCGCTTTCCTCCGCATAAGCCACAGCCTCTTTCGGACTGTATGCCTCATCGCCGACTGCTATCAGCAGAGGTGCCGAATAGCCGTAGTTGATGATATCTCCATTCATCGTATCCAGCGGCTGATAGACGAACACATTATGTCCGTCGATCTTCAAAGTCGTGATATAGCCGCCGTTTTCCGTCTGTTCCGTAATTACCGTTCTGATCGCATCCATTGTTTTTTCTCCTCTTATCGTCTCTTATTGTCTATCATCCCGCCCTTCCGTTCATTAAATCATCTATGATGTTTTTCCAAAAAAGTATATTCGATGATCCGTTTTTGAAAGAAGCTTCCACATATTCAAAATACTTTCTTCCGGATATCCTCTACAATGACATTGAATGAACAGCAACAGGATCTTTACACTTCCCTTCCTCATGGTCCTCTTCATGAGCATCATCAGCGGAGCCGCATCCTACATGGTCAACCCGATCCTTCCGGCCTTCCTGGTCTCGAGAGGTGCCCCGATGGAACTTACTGGGATCATCTCGTCCCTGATGAGTCTGGTCGCTCTGTTCGGAAGACCTTTTTCCGGAGCCGCCAGCGACCGCTTCAACAAGAAGCACCTGATGATCCTTTCCTATATCATGTCGATCTTCTGTCTTTTCCTGTATTCAAAGGCCGACAGTGTTCCGATGATCATCTTCGTCCGCATCCTCAACGGCATCGCCTTTTCCCTGAGCGGAACGGTATCGATGGCGTTCGGAGCGGACTTCCTGCCTTTGGACAGACTGGGAGAAGGCCTCAGCTACATCGGCATCGGGACCGTCATCTCGACGATGATCGGACCGCAGCTCGGTGATTTGATCGATGCTCGCTTCGGCATGGAACAGATTTTCGTCTGGGCTAGCCTGCTGAACCTGCTTTGTGCCGTATTGACCTATCTGATCCCCTATAAACCGAGGAACACCGGAAACAAAGAGAAGTTCGTCTTCCGTTTCGAGAACTTCTTCGCTCCGGAACTGACGATGTATGTCTTCCTGATCGGCATGCTGTCGGTAGGAAACGGTATCCTGCTCTACTATCTGAAAGACTTCGGAAGCAGCCGGAACATCACCGGCATCTCCCTCTTCTATACTGTCAGTTCGATCGCCACGGTACTGACCAAACCCTTTACCGGAAAGTGGCTCGACAGAAAAGGAATGGCCTATACCATCTATCCGGCCTTCCTGATCTCCATCGCCTTTGCGCTGTGCTTCGGTCATGCGTATGCCCTGCCGCTGGTGCTGGTCGCCTCCGTCCTGAAAGCGATCGGTCAAGGCAGCGGATCTTCAGCCATTCAGGTGGATGCCGTCAGGATGCTCGGACTCGACAGAAGCGGCGTCGCCTCCAGCAGCTGCTACATCGGCATGGATCTGGGCAACGTTCTGGGACCGGCGATCGGCGCCTTCGTCATCTCGAGGTCCGGATACGGCACTCTGTTCGACATCTATGCGATCCTGCTGGCGCTGTGCATCCCGGCCTACTACTTCTATTCCAGGAAGAGGTCCTGAATAACAAACCGGATCATCTCTTCGTCTGTGTCAAAAAAAGACTGTGCTGATCGAATCACACAGTCTTGTTTTTATAATCTGGTTTATTCTTTATGCGCTGTAGACGAACGCTCTGTCATGACCGGAATGCAACGCGTCATAGATCTGTCCCGGTCTGTCGGCATCGCCGACCAGGATCAGGTTATTGCCATAGGCTTCCTTGAGTTCATCATAGAGCGGGCGCTCGGATTTGACGCCCATCGCCAGCACGACAGTATCGGCCGGGATGACGCTTTCTTCATTGCTGTGAACATCCTTGACAGTCACGCCCGCTTCATCAATCGACATCAGAGCCTTGCCTTTGGCAATCGTACCTCCGGCTTTCATGATCTCCTGTGCCAGATGCATCGTGACGGACGGATAGAGGTTTCCGCCTACCTTGTCCAGCATCTCCACGACAGTGACCTTGTGATCCTTGCTGAGACATTCCGCCGTCTCCAGACCCGTCACACCGCCGCCGACGATGACCACGTTCTTACCCTTGACTTCCGCCTTTCCTGCCAGCACATCTTCTGCTGTTACGGCCAGATCGATGCCTTCCAAGAGCGGTCTTACAGCCTTGCCGCCAGTTGCCAGGAATACGGCTTCCGCATTCAGCTGTTTCAAAGTTTCCGGACTTGCGCATTCTCCGAGCCTTACTTCGACACCGGATTCCTTCAGCTGTTCCTCCATCGTTTCCACGAACTCATTGATCATGCCCTTGTTTGGCGGAATGGCTGCCAGATTAGCTGTGCCGCCCAGTTTTTCCTGCGCTTCAAACAGCACGGTCCTGAAACCTCTCTTCGCCAATGTCAAAGCCGCTTCCATGCCTGCAGGACCGCCGCCGATGACAGCGACCGTTCTGCCCGCGCCGTTCTTCACCAGTTTCTCATCGCCCCATTCAAACTCTCTGCCAAGGATCGGATTGAGTGTGCAGCCCAGAGGCAGTCCATCATTGAGGATACGGAAACACTCCATGCATCCCAAACACTTGCGGATCGATTTCTCTTTTCCGGCAGCTGCCTTGCAGACGAAATCGGGATCAGCCAGATGTCCTCTGGCGATACCGACGAAATCGACGTCGTTCAGGAATTCTTCCGCAAACTGCGGATGTTTGATGTTCGCAACTGCGATGACCGGAATGCTGACGACCTTCCTGATGTTTGCCGCAAGATGTCTCTTCCAGCCTTCCGCAAAATAGGAAGGTTCGATGATCGTCGCGCCGGAATCATAGGTGCCGCAGCTGATATTCAGACAGCTGATCCCCAGTTTCTCCAGATACTTTGCCTGTTCGATCGCATCTTCTTCTGTAATGCCGTCTTCCAGATAGTCGTTTCCGTTGATCCTGACGGAGATCGGGAATTTCGAACCGCAATAGGTCTTGATACCCATGATGATCTCGGTGACGAAACGCATCCGTCCTTCGAAGCTTCCGCCGTATTTGTCCGTTCTCTTGTTGGTATGAGGAGAAAGGAACTGTGATACCAGATAGCCATGAGCACCGTGGATCTCGACACCGTCAATGCCTGCTTTCTGAGCGATCACGGCACCGGTCACGAACTTCTTGACCATCGCTTCGACTTCTTCCGTACTCAAGGGTCTCGGCTGTTCGCCGATAACGTTGCAGGTCACATCCGAAGCCGATACCGGCTGCAGGCCGTTGATCAGTCTGCTTGGAGTCTGGTTGCCCGGATGGTGCAGCTGCACGAAGATCTTCGTTCCATATGCGTGTACTGCTTCTGCCAGACGGGAGAGCTGTCCGATCATGTACGTGCCGGTCACGCTCAGCTGGTTCGGTGTTCCTACTCCTGTCACATCGTCGACGCGGGTGATCTCGGTGATGATCAGACCGACACCGCCTCTTGCGCGGTCGGCATAGTATTTGATCATTCTCTGTCCTGCTTCACCGGACGATTCCGCCAGTGAACAGCCCATTGCCGGCATGACGACACGGTTCTTGATCTCAAGATTGCCGATCTTCCCCGGCTTCAGCATTTTTTCGTAAGCCATTATGTTTCCTCCACTACTATTAAGGTAATTATAATATATTTGTTAATTCTTTCACAACGTATATGCTCAGGCTAACAAAAAGACTTCTTTGAACTGAAGTCCTCCTATTATCTTGAAAGCTTTCAATTGTTTTTCAATTTCAGAAAATAGCCTTTATTCAAAGTTTTTTAAACTGTTTTTATGTTCCGTTTCAGGAGAATCCGCCCGCCGGAAGAGCACGTCTACATCTTCTTCTCAGGAAACACCTTCAGTAGATAGAACAGATATCCTCCCGGTATCGCAAAACGACCTGATGCTGAGAGGAAAAAAGACCCCCGTCCGATCGCCGAAACCCCCGAAAGCATATATAATGATATTGAACCTACCTATGAAACACTTCTGGACACATAAAGACAACATTCCCGACGGCTTGGGCTACGGACAGTTTAAACCGGGTCATTTCGTGTGGCTTGGGATCACGGTCTTTTTTGTGATCTTCTATTCCCTGATCTATCGGCGCGCAGATCTTCCGATGAAGGTGATCCTTTTAAGATCGGTCGGTGTCGCACTCATTCTCAGCGACGTTTTGAAGATGTTCATCCTGGCCAGATCCGACGTAAAGTTTACCGACTATCTGCCGCTGGAAGTCTGCAGTTTCGGTGCCTACTTCATCGTCCTGGATTCGATCTGGTACGACAATCCGTTCTTCCTGCAGATGCTTCTGGTGCTGTTCCTTCCGGCAGCCATCATGGCCGTCATCTTCCCGACGACGACTCCGCTTCCTTTCTGGAACTTCTATACGATCCACCAGTTCTTCTTCCACGGACTGATCATCGCCTACGTCGTCGCCCGCTTTGTCAGCAACGAGATCCCTCTCGATTACCCGAGCGTTCTAGCATCCATCGCCAAAGTCTTTGTGCTTGTGGCTGTCATGTATATCGTGGATACGGTATTCGACAAGAACTTCATGTTTCTGCGGGACACCTACGGCAATCCGATGCTGCAGTTCATCTGGGACAGGACGAAAGGCGGTTTCTCTTATACGATCGGTCTGGTCTGTTTCGCTGTCTTTGTGATCCACATCTTCTATCTGATCTTCAAGGTCATATCGCTGCTGTTTATCCGCTAAAAAGCTATGTAAAGAAAAAGCCTCACATGAGGCTTTTTTTGTTTTGATATTCCGTTTCCGGTCTCTACTCTCCTCCCATCAGCATGCTGGAGATGCCGATCACGATCGGCGTGTAGACCGGATAGTCTGCGGCATCGTAGTGATAGTTTCCGTCGACCTTGACGTACAGGATCGTTCCCGGATGGTAGAGTGCAGAGAATTCCGAAGTGATCTCGAAGTCGATGAAGCCGCTGCTTCTCAGATAGATGTCGGCTCTGTCTCTCGCTTCGGCGAATCCGCCGTCCGGATCCGTAAGCAGGTTGCGGAGGTATTCCAGACTGTCGAGATGGGCGGTCGGAATGACCGGTCCGGAAGAAACGACATAGTTGATCGTATCGCCTTTCTTCTTGGTTCCGGAATCGTTGGAGATGATCATTCCGGCAGGCGTCATGGAAGACTGGACGCTTCTGATGCCGGCTTTCAGTCCGTTGTTCTTGAGGAAAGTCAGGAACGTCTCTTCGCTTTCACCGGCGAAGTTCCTCACCTGGACCGAAGGATCCGGTCCTGCCGAGACGACGTAGGATACGCTGTCTCCGGTAGAGTAGTTACCGGTATTGTAGCTGATGATCCTTCCTTCCTTGACCGTTTCCGAAGACTGGACGCTGCGCTTGCCTTTCAGGGTCAGACTGGAAAGATAGTTGATGAATACTTCCTCGCTGGCTCCTTCATAGCCGCCCTTGACCTTGGCCGGGCCCAGAGCCAGTCCGTACTTGAAGTCTTCGCCTTTCACATAGGTGCCGTAGCCGTGAGTCACGATGTCTCCTTTGTCGATCCTGGTCGAATAGGAATCACGTTCGCTCAGATGTACCGGAACGAGAGTCAGTTTCTTTGCTGCCGATATGAAATCGTTTTCCGTATAGCCGTAGAACTGGTTCGCGGAGACGTTGATCTCGTTGATGCAGATACCGTAGTTGAAGACTTCGTCCTTGACATAGGTACCTGAACCGTGCCAGGCGATGTTTCCGAATTCGACGTCCGCAGAGAATCTGTCGCGGGACGTGTTGTGGTTCGGTTTCAGACCGAGCTGTTTGGCCTTTTCTTCGAATTGGGCGACAGTCAGGCCGATATAGTCGCCGAAGGTGATCACGATCTCCTTGTCTTCAGGGATCGGTGCTTCCTTCGGACCGATGGAGATGTAGGCCTTGACCGGCGTATCCTTGTGGATACCGGTTGTCGGTTCGATGCGGATGACGCAGTTCTTGGGTACGGTATCCGAGTTCTCTTCGATGAATTCCACGGATTCCAGACCGGACTCGTTCTTCCATTCCTCTACGTCAGACCTGTTGGTGTCCTTGTTGACATGCAGGACATTGATCTCCGGATAGACACCGTTGGAGATATGGAAGACGATGTCGCTTTCCAGACGGCTTCCGCCTTTGACGCTCTGTTCCATGACCAGGTCCTTCTCGACGCCGTTGCCGTCGATATAGGAAACTTCACACGCATAGCTGCGGTCGAGCTCTGCGCACCAGTCATAGACTTCGGAGACGTCGTGTCCGGTAAAGTCGGGAACGATGGTTGCCTTCTGGGAGCAGGCGCTCATGCTGCACACCAGCAGCAGTATCGCCAGTAATGAACAAATCTTCTTCATCTGCCTGTTCTCCTTACTGCATGCCCATGATCAGGGAGTTGAGTTCATCGGCACTCAGGCCGTTCCCTTCACGGAAATCGCCCTTTTCGCGGCAGCTTACCGTGAAATGCAGGTTGTCCGTTCCGAAGTAAGCCAGGTTGGCGGTCTCTCCGTCACCGTAACAGTCGATAGCCAGGCCCTTCAGCACCAGCTGCCAGTTTTCCGAATAGCTGTTGTAGTCACCGGAAAGAACCTGTCCGTCATACAGATCCGACTTGCGGATCAGCAGGACTCTGTCTTCACTTTCATATTCTGCCGAGATGATGCCGTTGATGTTGGCGGCATAGGTGACCAGTTCAAATCCTTCCGGCAGGGCTTCCGGGACCGGCGGGTTGAATGAAACGCCCGAGTTGGTCTGTGCCTGCTTGAGATCGGTCGTGTAGGTCCACGGATTGATCATGTCCATACCTCCCGATTCAACCTCTTCGTTTCTTACGAAGATCACGACATCGTAGTCTTCGGCTTTGTTGTCATGCCAGATCAGCCGGTCTTCGTCCGTTTCAAAATAACCGCTTCCGTCACTGTAGATCTCCTTGGATTCGGATTCCGTCTCGGAAGTAAAGGTGATCCTGGTCAGGACGGCATCTTCGTACCGGATGTATCCCGTTTCCGCTTCATAGCCAGCAGGAATGTCGATGTGATTCTTTTCGAAGGCACTGGAGCTCCAGTCGATCATGATCTTTTCCGCTTCCAGTTCCAGCGAACCTCTTCCGGCGATCTCTTCATGATAAGATCCCTGAAGTTCTTCCGGTACTGCCGAGAGACGTTTCTCATCGGGTTTGTCTTCGTTATTTCCGGCACAGCCGCCGAGCGCAAGGATCAGCGATATGGCCGTCAGGAAAATCAATAGCTTCTTCATTTTTACCTCCTTCATATTCCAGATAATATTCTACCCCAATATTGCCTTATTCAGGCGCAAAAACGTCATAGCCCTGTTTGTGTCGTGGCAAACAATCTATAATAGTGACTAAAGATGGATCAAAGAGACACTTCCTGTGTTCCGGTGCGGATGCCCTGATCACCGACAACGTTTCACAGACCTTGGAAATGATCGAAGAGATCGGAAACCGTTCTGATCTGTCCAGGATCATCGACCGCATCAAAGAATACATCAGCTGAAGCCAAATCATCTCGTCACATAATAAAAGCACCCTTTCAGGGGTGCTTTTCGTTTTGACCGTAAACCGTTTTCCGTAACGATCGATCATTATTCTGCGGTCTTGATATCGCAATAGAAACAGAAACTGTCTCCCTCCAGACTGTAGTCTTCGATCTCTAAGGGAGATACTTCTTCGCCGTTGACGATCAGATTGACGGGATCATGGAATACGTAACCCGGTTTTGCCTGTACTCTTCCGAATACGTTGTAGGTTTTTCCTTTTTTCAGTTCCACACCGGAATAGAGAACCAGGGTCGCATAGTCTTTCCAGTAGACTTCATCTCTTTCGATTCCGTTCACATTCACTTTTCCGATGGCATACTTGTCGCTTTTTGCCGTAACGCATGGGATCGGGGCCTGATCGCAGCCCGATGGATCCTTTCCTGTCACGACCGTACCTGCCTTGGGTTCAGCGATATACAATTCGACGGTCTCGATGATCTTTTCTCCCCGCTCGTTCACTTCTAGGTTTTCCGTATTCATGATTGCATCTCCTTTGTCTTCATCGACCGTTTCCAGGATCCTGTAGATCTCTTCCGGATCCGGCATCGAACGGATCGCGCCTTTCTTCGTCGTTACGAGATATGCTGCCGCATTGGCGAACTGCAACATCTCCTTCAGGTCTTTTTCCTTCAGGTCATCGATCGGATGATCGAGGATGTAATTGATCGCGCAGGCACAGAAGGCGTCTCCGGCTCCCGTCGTTTCAATCGTTCCCCCAAGCCCGAAAGCCGGGACATAGACACGGAAGTTCTTATAATAGCTGCAGCTTCCCTCAGCGCCGTAGGTCGCGTTGAGGACCTTGATGTTCGGATATCTGTCTCTCAGGATCCTTGCGCACTTTTCCAGATCTTCTTCATCGCACATGAACTGAAGTTCGTTGTCGGCGATCTTTACAATGTCGCTGTTTTTCAAGCCCCAGTCGATCTGTTCCTTCGCGGTTTCCGGATCATCCCACAGAGGCGGACGGAGATTTGGGTCGAAGGAGATCACGGCCCCGGCCGCTTTGGCCGTTTCCACCGCTTTCTTCGTCGCTTTTCTGACGTCCTCGTGCGTCATCGAAAGAGTCCCGAAATGGAACACTATCGTCTGTTTCAACACATCCAGAGGAAGGTCTTCTTCCTCCAGCATCATGTCCGCGCCAGGATTGCGGTAGAACGAGAAGTCGCGGTCGCCGTTTTCATACGTCTTGACGAACGCCAGAGTAGTATGGACCTTGTCGTCATCGAGAAGATAGGCATCGTCGATGCCGGCCTCTCTGATCGTGTCTCTCAGCTGTCTGCCAAACATGTCCTTTCCGACCTTGCCGATGAAGGCCGTCTTTCTTGAAAGCCTCGCCAGCATCGACAGCACGTTGCAAGGCGCTCCGCCCGGGTTCGCTTCCAGAAGAGGGTTCCCCTGGTCGCTCAGACCGCTGTCCGTAAAGTCGATCAGCAGTTCTCCCAGCGCAATGACATCGTATTTTCTTTCCAAATCCGTTTCCTTTCGATCGTGCCGGTCTTTTCTAGGCGACGAAATGATCGTTCCTGCCGTTCTCGATCTCATCGAGAAG
>JAEEGL013815347.1_pt1 | contig 12380 bp, 13 predicted proteins | sample 9134231 | NCBI WGS metagenome assembly JAEEGL01 (sample SAMN16246548, study PRJNA631951) | gut metagenome | biome: gut microbiome; feature: rumen; material: fiber-attached | host: Bos | place: Iran: Karaj | collected 2018-10 | reverse complement strand
TTCGAGAAATACAGAGTCAAGGAAGCGTTTAACAAAATCAAAGATGATGTGCTCGTGTGTGGGTGTGGATTCTTAGCGGTGAATGGCGACAGAGTATTCCCATTCACGGCAGAGGAAGCGACTGGTACATTTAGCTGGTTTGACCAGAACCTCAAGAGTGGTGTGGCCGTATTCAGAGAGGCAACCAAGAAAGACCGCTTCGGCACGATACCGAAACGACCAGATGCGTTTGTGGAATATTTACCGGATCGTACCATTGCGCATGAAGGAGATATGATAACTATCGCTCCTAACGTCACAGGAAGGCCTCTAATGGGGCTTTTGACCCACAAGGCGACAACTAAGCGTCCATTCGGCCAAAGTGTGCTTACAGGCGCTGCTAGAGGGGCAATAATTGACGCCTCTAGGACAATTCGTCAAGCCATGATTGCTGCTTATCACTACAATTCCAAAGTAGATGTGATTCTTGGTGCAGATAGCGATACTGCCGTAGATACCGTTGAGAGCCAGACCGGTGATGTGCTCAAGATTGGGCCAAATGAAAATGGCCAGATTCCGCAGATTGGCGAATTCGCCCAGCACGCCATGGCTCCATTCAACGATACTATCCTCGTATCGGCCAGGAACTTCTGCTCGGATACGAAACTCAGTCTGGTGAACCTAGGCATCAGTTCCGATGCTCCGCAGTCTACAGAGGCGCTTGAGATTATCAACGATGACCTTAGAGACGATATTTTAAGTTGGGAAGATGAATTGGCAGAAGAACTCAAGTATTTTGCCGTCACTCTGTGGATGCACGATAATGGCATAAGTCGATTAGACGATAACCTACAAGAGAAGATAAGAGCTATCAACCCAGTATTCTTGTCGGTTTATAGGCAGGATGTCGGGAAGTTCGGTGATGGGCTCGTCAAAATCGCTCAGCAGGCTCCAGATATTACCAAATCACGCTCCTTGTGGCGCAACCTTGGTCTTACCTCTGAGGAGATTGATACTGTTATCGCTTCCGCCGATACTATGCTACAATAGAGCTAGGAGTTATTACTCCTTTTTCGCAGCAAAAAACCGACTCACCTGCGAGGGAGCCGGTTTTCTGTTTCTATGGAAGTAATATACAAAAAATGGTGAAGGTAGGGTGGGCATAACCTTCACCAAATCTATTGTAACACATTGTGGAAAACTATGTGGAAAACTATGTGGAAAAGTATGTGGAAAAGTAGTATATTTAAGATAACGTTTAACTTTTACGGAGGTAAAAAAGGAATGGCAACTTTTTACAAACTAAATGAGGCTGGCGAATACGCTGAGGCCGATAATGATGTAGAGGAATTATTCCGCAGTAGGTCTGACGAGATTATACGGAAGAAACTCGACAAAGCGCGCGAGAGGGAAACAGAGAAGATTCGCACGGAGATTGAAGATGATGTGCGCAAGAACGCACTCGAAACTATCAAAGGTGAACTGAGAAACGAAATCGAGTCCGAATATCGACCAAAGTTAGAAGCTTCTGAGGCTAAGGCCCACCAATTAGATATCGCACTTCGCAGAAAAACCATTGCCGCTGAGTATGGTTTCAAACCTGATACCGAGCAATTTCTCGGTGATGGCGATGAAGATGATATGAGAGCGAAAGCTGATGTACTCAAAGCTAGCTTTTCTAGTTCCAATACCGCACCACTAGAGAAGGTAAGCGAGCCGAAAGTTAGCAAGTTGCAACAGTCGACTGGTATTACAGTCGAAATCTAGACAACTTAATAATTCAAGGAGATTTATCATGGCAGTTACTGATCTGCATTCTCTCGACATCTCTACCGCTATCGATAGGATTTTCGATGGTGGCGAAGCAAGAGGTGCCGTTTTATCGTTGATTGACGGTGTTCCTTCCATCAACGTAGGCCAAAATGTGCCTCTAGTAATGGCTGGCCGAGCAAAAGGCGCTTTAGTCCACGAAGGTGGTGTGAAGCCTGACAATGGCCGACAAGTAGTTCCTAAACCATTCACGACTGTGAAGTTAGTTTACTCTCAGAGAGTTACTGACGAATTCATGATGTGGGATAGGGAAAGACAAGGTGACTTTATATCTAGACTCGTTTCTGACTGGACTCGCAAGAGCCTTCCACGCGACATCGATACAGTCGTTCTTCACGGTCTTGACCCAAATACCAACACTCTTGATGCCAACTTAAGTGACTATCTAACCAAGGCTGGTTCTAGCATTGCTGTTCCTGCTACTGGCACGACTGCTGCTGCTATCGACACCGACTTTGCGACTGCTATTGCGTCCCTTAATGGTCAAGAAATCACCGGTGTGGCTATTTCTCCAGCGGCTGCTGCTAAATTGGCTTCCATCACTGAAGGCAACGAGAAGAAATATCCTGGCCTCGGTGTGTTTGGTCTAACTGGTGGTGCTATCGCTGGGAAGCGTGCTGCTTCTACTCCTGAGGTTGGTGCTAATGGTACCGAGCTCATCATCGGTGACTGGAGCAAGTTGTATCTTGGCTTCGCTGGTGCTGCTGACTGGAAAGTTATCGAATATGGTAACCCAGATGGTGGTACTTATGATCTTCAGAACGTCAACCAAGTTTGTATCCGTATGGAGCTCAAATTCGGTTTCCGCGTACTAGATCCGACTGCGTTTGCTGTGGTTTCGACCGGTTCTGAAAGCGAGAGCTAATTCAGCAAGTTTTCTGTATAGCGTGCTATAGCATTACCCACGCTATACAGGGCCAATATCAACTAAAGAGGAAAACGAGATGAACAATAAAGACAACATCACGATTGGTCTACCAAAGGTCGGAGGAGCTATTTACTTCGCACCTGCCGGTTCAACGCTCCCAACGGATGCCTCTACCTCTCTATCCTCAGCCTACGTCAACCTCGGTTATGTAACTGAAGATGGTGTCACTATGACTACATCTGAAGAAACTGATGTGATTAAGGCTTGGGGGCCAGAGAACGTAATGGTGAACCAAACTGACTTTGGCGAAACTGTCACTTACAACCTTCTCGAAACCATTCGCCCTGCTGTTTTGCAGTATATGAGGGGTGCAGAGAATGTTGTTATAGAGAGTAGTGGAGCCATCAAGTCGGGTACGACTGGCGAACAGCTTCCTCGTGGTATCATAGTAGTTGACACTATCCAGAACAACGGTAGCGCGAATCCACGCTATCATCGTATTGTTTACGGAGATTGTCAGCTTACTGACCGCTCTGGAGACCAGACCTACAACAACAGTGACCCTGTGACTTTCCCAGTCACTATCACTGCATTCAAATTTGACTCGCAAGCATTGACTGGTAAGAAAGTCTATCACGATGACTTCTGGACCGCTCCAGCGAGCAGTGAGTCCTAGTTCCGCCTCCTGCGAACTACAAAATAGCCACTTACTCCATGGTGGCTATTTTGATTGTGAAGAGTTGTTCTTGTGCTATAATGAGCCTAATATTAGCTACGGCACGCTTCCGGTAAAGGCGGTTAATCTTATCAGGAGGCACAATGTCAAAATCAAACAGAAAACTAGAACTCTGGGATGGGTACGAGGTAGAGGTCAACGAGCAACTGCTGGACGACTTCGATTTCCAACAGGACTTAGCCGAAGCGCAGCGATTGAATGATTTACCGAACTTCGTTTCAATGTTATTTGCGATTGTGGGTGGCGAGAAGGTCTACGATGATACCAGGAAGCATATCGAGGCGGAGAAAGGATATTTCTCGCAAGAATCATTGATGAAGGTGGTAGAAAGGATAGGTGAAGCCTTCCCAAAAGCTGGCAATCGTGCGCAGAGGCGTACGTGGCAGACTACGAAATAGTAGAGGCCGATTTCCAGCAATACTACAATCTCGATATAGCTTCTCTAGGTTTCCGTAGGTTTGCCAGATTACTTGTTAATCTGCCGCCGGAATCACGCTATGTGTGTAAGTATTCACCATTTAAGGACTGGAACTGGGACAGAGAAGTCCAGTCACAGATACTACACATACTGGATGTTTTAGTCGTGATGTACGCTAACTCGCACAAGAAGAAAGGTTCTGCGCCACTTAAAGCTCCACCACTAAGCCAACCACAATATGTGCTTGATGCTAAGAAACAGCTCAAAGAACAAAAGAGGGAAGAGTCCAAATATGATAGTATGGACTTAGCTAGGATATTCGAGGAGAGAAATAATCAAGCTACCAAGCTAGAAGGGGACGATAAGTAATGCACAAGATAGGTATTTATTACAACGAACAGGGGCTTAGAGAGATTATGAAAAGCCCGGAGATTGCTAGTATTGAACAGGATTTGATGATGCAAAAGCTCGGCCAAGTTAAAGCTGAGTTTTTGCAGACTTTTGGGTTTGAGGGCGAATTTGAAGTCAAAAGAGTGGATACCAATAGCAAACGAAGCCGCACCACATTTAGGTTAGTTGCGAACAATGCAAGGACCACAGCCGTACTAAAGAGACAACCTGGTTGGCTAGCCAAGTTTAATTCTTAGCCGCATCGTATAGTTCTTGGAGAGTTGAACCCTGCAGCATCTCGTTTTTGCGATTTTCCCAATCTGAGGATACGATTTCGATAAATCGTTCCTCTGTAGAGCTTGGGTTGGCAGCCTTATCCCATAGCGCCAAACAGTGTTTTTCTGCACGTTCTATTACCGCCTGACTATATTCTTCTCCAACGGTGTTTACCATATCGGCTTCTTCCATTAGCATACATTTTTGCTGCGCTTCAGTAATAGACATTTGTGTTTTTGTGGATTTCTTACCGTTTAGTGCTACAACTGCCGTGATTACAACTACGGCACATATAATTCCTAAGATGATCTGATTCCTCATGGAAAGGTTTTTTATGTTTTCTTTTGAAGTGTTTCGATTCATAGAATGTCCTTTTATATGATACAATCATTGTAACACAACCACGCCACGCTTGCGGAAGAATGCGGTTATATTAACTAACCGAAAGGCAAGTATGGCAGGGACAAATCTTGGGACAGCATGGATACAAATTAAGCCTACGATGAAGGGGATGACTTCTTCTATACGGTCTGAGTTAGCAGACGTGGGAGATGCCGGCGGAAGCGAGATTGGTTCTAAGTTTTCTGCTGGTTTCGCAGCAAAAATAGGGGTGATCAGTGGTATCACCCAACAATTGTTTGCAAAAGTCACCCAGACAATTACGAGCCAAATTAGCGATGCCGTGGTACGAGCAGACACCCTGGAAAGATTCCCTAAGGTTATGGAACAGATGGGGTATTCTGCGGAGGCAGCCAGAACAACAATACAAAAGCTGATGAAGGGTGTTGAACAAGTGCCAACTCCGTTAAACGCCGTGGTGTCAGGAACGCAGAGACTTGTGGCCGTAACTAGGGATGTGGATAAAGCGTCTGACTGGATTATGGCCATCTCAAACGCAATGTTGTCAAATGGGGCCTCTGCAACGAGGGCTTCTGATGCGATGGAGCAATTTATGCAGGTAGTACAGAGGGGTAAGCCTATGGGCCAGGACTGGCTTACTATCATGGAAGTCGCTCCAGGGGTCATGGAAGAGCTAGCCCACTCTCTTGGATATGCAAGTGCATCTATGGGTGGCGATATGTACACAGCATTACAAAAAGGAACCCTATCGATAGAGGATTTCATGGCGGCATTGGTTAACATGGATAAGAACGGCACGGATTCTTTAGAAGCTCTATCTACAGTGGCAAGGACTGCAACTGGTGGTATCGAGACAGCGATGACAACTATGAGGCAGAGCATCAGTAACGCCATCGTCAGTATCATCCAGGAAATAGGACCGGAGAACATAGTTAATGCAATTACTGGTATCAAGAACGCCTTGGTGGGGATAGTTCAGGCTATCGGTAATGTCGTCAAGTTTATACAGACCAACTGGACAATTCTAGAGCCTATATTTACGATGATTACATCATTTTTAGGCACGGTGATTGGCATCTTCATGGCGCAAAAGGTATTTAATGGCCTAACATCCCTATTTTCTTTGATTATGGCTAATCCTATCGTGGCAGTAATTGGCGCAATTGCCTTTGCGATTGCGGAACTTATAATCCACTGGGACGAAGTAAAGGCCACCGTGGAGACGGTATTTGGAGCTATGGGAGAAGTCATTGGCAATTTTGCTACTTGGGTCGGGGGAGTGTTCAATGGTATATGGGAGACTGTAACTGGTATTTTCTCTAACATAGGCCAATTCTTTAGTAATGTTTGGGATAATATAACCCGGATATTTGTAAATGTCGGAACCTACATCGGCAATGCAGTTTCTGGAGCATTTAGGGGCGTAGTAAATGGAGTATTGAGCTTTATCGAGAACTTTATCAACACGCCAGTAAACATCCTTAATGGCTTCCTTGACGTAATCAATGACGCATTCGGATGGTTGGGGGTGAACCTTTCGCATATAGATGGGGTGCATCTCCCAAGAATGTACACCGGTGGTATTGTCCAGGGTATTGGTACAGATACCAGCGACTCTAACATCTATGCCTTATCTAAGGGTGAATACGTCATCCGAGCTGCAGCGGCTCGTGATATTGGGTATGAGAATCTTGAAAGAATGAACCAGACTGGAGAGATTACCGGTAATGGCCAGACGAACTACTTCACCATCAATGGGTACAATAAGTCGCCAGAAGAGCTAGCGAACATCATATCGCGCAAGATAGCATTTAATCAGAGAGGAGTGATTGGCTAATGAATGGCAAACTATACATCAAGAAGTTTATTCGAGACGATGGAGAGACCCTATCGTTTGATGCGGAAGAGATATATCTATCCGAAAACAATACCCTACTGGTTCGTTCTGATCCAGCGACTACTGCTGTAGAATTTACTGAAGAGGATGGGGGGGAAATGATTCGGCAACGTGGGGCCACTTATAGCCAGCCAGTAAGTGGGCTGATTGTGCCGAAATCTACCGAATATTGGGCGCTCTGTGTAAGACTATCCAGATTCTTCATCCTGAACCACACGTACAAGATTATCTACATAAAGAAGGACGGCTCTATGTTCTCGATAAACCGAGCTTGGATAAACGCTGGTTTACAGATTGTGCCAGTGCCTTATGAAAACTACTCTACTTGGACTATTGAGTTTAGGATTGGGGATAACTTCTGGACTGAGTATGCCGAGGATGACCAAGGTAAAGAAATATACTCTAACTCCGTTGAATTACCGCTTCTGACTGCTGGAACTGGTGGAGAGGTATGGAGCGATGCCACGCAGCAAACATTGAGTGGTGTAGGCAATTATTTTACTATTGATGGCACATCCATAGGTGCAAGCATAAATAAGCTAGAGGTGAGGGGTGATACCTACCAGCAGACTTATAGCGGGGACAATTTATTTGACTATACTGATACTCAATCAGTTTCGACAAGTGACGTTACGGTAGATGATGAGGGGTGGATTGCAATGGCATACGATAACACTGCCGGGGGCTCAACTCATTATACAAATTACTTCTGCAAGCCAATGCACCTAAGTGCAGGGACTAATTATAATATAGTAGTCGAGGTGAAATCAAAAACTAGCAACAGCCAATATCTTGGAATTATTAGTGGTGGCACTCAGACCCAGTTCATTGAAACATTTAACCTATCACTTAGCGATGTGGCACCTGGTGGGGTATATCGGAAAATAGTAACAACAAAAGCAGATATTTCGGACTCCTCTATAGGTATTAGAACTTTTCTAGCTACGGGACCTGGGGCAAGTAATGCTATTACTTTTCGTGTATCTGTCTTAGCTGATACCTCCATTACACCAGAAACCTTTACCTATCAGCCTTATACTGCCGGACCTGCTCCAAACCCTGACTATCCGCAAGATATCCAGGTGGTGACTGGTGAGCAGACGGTGGAAATAACTGGGAAGAATAAGATAAATGGTTCATATAGTGAGATCAGCCAAACCGCAAGGTGCACAGCAGAAGCAAGTGGAAATGGCTTCAAAATAACTTCTACCTCTAGCTCTGGAGCGACTTATGTTACTATCCCTATCCCAAATATAACATCCCTGCTTGGCCAGACAGTGACCGTTTCATATTCGTCAAGTGGAAGTGGAATACGCATAGGGTTCTTTTATCTAGCCAGCAATGAGACTGCAACTGGCAATATATCATATACCGAAACAACAACTTTGCCTAGTTCATTGGGTAATAATGCTGGGATTGGGGTAGTATTCTACACATCAAATAATGGCAGTGCTACTTATAACGACATCCAGCTTGAACTTGGTTCAACCGCTACCGCCTACCAACCCTACCAATCCCAATCCTATGAGATAAACTTGGGAAAGAACCTGCTCAACCTATCATTAACACATAGTGACCACGGCATAAGTTCAACTTGGAACGGGAACAGTGTTACGATAAGTGGAGAAACAACTGGTTCATACGCTGATTTAACTAGTTACGATGCGCAATTCCTGCCATCTGGGACATACACTTTTTCGATGAAAAATACATCTTCTGTGTATAGAGCAAACCTTCGTATTAGATACAACGATACAAACTATGTTTACTCTATAGCTAAGGGGTCGTCTAGCATCTCGTTCACGGCGCCAACAAATTTTTCAATAAGAGTTATTTATTTAGATGGGTTTACAACTGGAACTACGCTTTCGGGAACTATAGAGTTTCAGCTCGAAAAAGGCTCTACTGCTACCTCTTACGCCCCCTACTTTACACCTATCGAGCTCTGCAAGATTGGCGACTACCAAGATTATATCTACAAGAGTGGAGATGACTGGTGTGTGCATAAAGAGGTAAGGCACCTAAACAAAGCCGTATCAAATATGAACAACACCGAAAATTTCCCGGGGTGGACGGGCGTCCAGGAATTTTCTCAAGACTTCCCGGCCGGGACGAATACATCTATGAACGATCTCACTGATTCTTGGGACAATATCACCGGAGTTAATCTGAAGGGGTCTGGCAGATTGGTTTGGGGAGTAAACAATAATTCCAACGTGTTATATGCAAGTCGTAATTTCTTTGGCAGCACATGGACTCAAACATACTGGACTACCAACTACCCCAACCTTGTAGTTGATTTGTATTACGGGATTGTAAATACTCCTACCGACACTCAAATCACAAACACGACTCTAGTCGCCCAGCTCAACGCTTTAGCTGGGGCACAAGCGTATAGCGGCAAGACAGTTTATCAAACAAATAGCACCACGATGCCTGCCATCTTAAGTGTCGAGCTACTCCAAAGTGTTGGCGGTGGCGAGACATGGGACAATATTGGCGCAGTATGGGAAGAGGGCGTTGGCGGAGTCCAGACCATAAACGTGGAAACCACTCAAACTACCTATCCCGTATGGACTGTGACTGGGCCATGCTCGAATCCGACTTTGCAGAATGACACCACTGATACCATAGCTAGCTTTGACGGGATGATTGCTTCGGGTCAAACTTTGACCGTTAATTTCGCAGATAACACGGCCTATCTAGACTCTGCGCCAGTTGCTAAGTATGTGAGCGGGTATGTTTCATTAGCTCCTGGCGAGAACGTCATAGGCTTTAATTCTGATGGAGGGTCTACTCAAACTTCAACTATCAGTTGGGACAACATAATAAACTAGGAGGAAGATGAATAGGTTGCTTTTGTATCTAGGAGACAGGCTACTAGGAGATATCAACAGGTATTCAAAGAACCGGCACCTTGTGGAAGTGCTTAAAAGCGAAGCAGAGAACGCCACAGCGGACACCTTTACCTTTGACATCAACTGGAAGCAGTACCAAGACTATATCAGGAAATACTTTGACGAAGAGCCAGCCAGCTTTCTGAAGGTAGGTAAGACCAGGGTAGTGTTCGAGACGGATGGGTACCCCAGATTTGCTGGCTACCTAGCCGCTCGGCCGGCTAGGAGTGGCGTTGGAGCCGACCAAACCCTATCCCTTACTTTCTACGAATACTTTGCCAGGCTTAGTGGTGATCTAGTCTGCGACCCAAACAACCTAAAATCGCCTATGAGGGTCTTTGATAACGTGAGGGCCGATATTTATGCCCAGGCACTCATAAACGAGTTCCTAGCGCGCGCTACGGCCGCAGGAGAGGCATTTAACTGGACGTATGGTACCGTAGACCAACTCCGAACCAAGTCCATCACTTACAAGAGCTTTCCCACAATCGCAAAGGCACTTTGTGACGCCATGAACAATGTAGAAGGGGCAGGGAAGTTTGACATCGTGTTTAGGCCAGATACCGAAGATTACACGCATATTCTAATCGATATACTGAAGCCGCGCGGTAAAGACAAGAACATCGTCATCAAGTACCCCACTGATGGCGTGTATAAGTTATGGGCTTCGGAGTATTCTATCGATGCCACGAATGAGTATGCAAGTCACGTCCTAATTGCTGGTAACGGCCAGGTAGGTGACCCTAGTACGGGAGAACAGACCGCAAATCTTGGGTCGGCATCAAACTCTGATTTTGTCAGTGAATATTGCTATTGGAGGACATACGAAACTGCCTCAAATCTTTACAGTCAAGGCGCAGTAGACAACTTTGCCGATACGAGGTTGTCGCAGCTCTCATTTGGTCTAGAGACTCCACATATCATGTTAGTGGGGAGACCTATCGCCTGGGGCCAAGCAGAGAATGAGGACAATGGGTTGGCACTTGGCGATTCTTTCTATTTTGAAGAGAATACGGAGGATGGATCAGACCATTCTGGCTACTATCGCATAATAGGTCTAGACACCACATGGGATGATAATGGCGTAGCTACCGTTTCTCCAACACTAAAGCGAGACACCCTATGATAGCTGATACGCAACAACGAATAGCTAAGGTCCGCAACGAAGTCAAAGCCCAGAAGGTGAAGAGTGGTTTGGCTTATTCTCAACTACTTATGCCAGAAAACACTCCGTCCAGGAGCTATACCGGGACGATTAGTTTGTCTGGCAGTGGTACTGGCCCTATTGCTAGGGTTAGATTCCGTTTTATCAGAGATGATGGACTATTAGACCCACCTCTGATTAATTTCGCATTTACCGCATCCATATCGCCGACTTACAAAGAGTTTGTGGAGTCGCATGGCTTTAGTATCTCTGGTAACGACCTTGATTACTTTAACTGGTGGATGGTGAGCGGTTATATCGGAGAGATTGGCGACACATACGTGGATTATTACGTAGACGTAAAGAGAAATGTCAAAAATAACTTCTTCTCCCTGAGCACAATGTCTTTCACCGTTACTTGTGAAGCAATTGCTAACGTTAGGGGAGTTTTAATCGAGGAGAGGATAATATGAGGACGGAACAACAGCTAACTAAGATAGAAGAAGAGATAAAGGCAATCAAGGCATCATTCCAGCAGACAGCCTCTATGATGGATGTTTACACCGCTATGCTAGACTTTTCCACATCTCCAAATATAGTGACTTGGAATGGTAATGGCCACTGGGAGGCTTTGAAATATCCCTGGCTTGATTCTTTATCCGGTATTTCCTCTGATTCTTCAGGAAACCATACCGGCTACGGCAGGGAAAGGGTAGTCGTGACGTTCAATTGTAGTGGCGGAATAAACACATTTGCCTCTCTTGAGATAGATTTAATTGAGGCCAATGGTAACGCGGTTTGGTGCAAGAGGGTACCGTACGATGGGGGAGCACGCTGGGTCGTGCTGTTTCATGCAAATGAAGAAAGGGACGGTCAAGGGCAGTGGGTATCTTGGAAACCTACGGTGGTGAGATTTGCCGTAGAGTCAGCAATACCTGGTACTTTGGAAGCGAGGATGATATGGCAATAACAACAGAGAAACGACTAGCTAAACTAGAACAAGAAGTACAAGACCTGAAGGCTACCTACGCAGTGTATGGAGGTCTTATGAGGACTTATGCTACCCAAGGGGAATGGAGCATAAATGACCTCACTACCAACTTACGGATTAAGTTTACTCCAAATTATCTGATAGCGAACAAAACTATCATTTCGAGTGTCTACTACAAGGTAGTCGAAGAGGGACAAGAACTAAGTTTTGACGACTTTTATCTGTCTATTCAGGACGGCACCGGTTCGGTGGTGATGAATTTCGGCACTATATTTGAGAACAGTGTAGTTTATGTGAGGATTACTTCGTCTGTGCCGGGTAGCCTAACTAGACTGTAGATATTGTGCTATAATGTAGTCAAAGAACGCCACGCTTGCGGTGAATGCGGGAATAGCAACCACAATGCAAGCGAGGTCTTATGCGTAGAGCAACCACACCAACACATACATTCACCTTTCCGCAAGACATCGAAGTTGGGAGCGTGACAGAGGCGCTAGTTACATATAGTCAGTGCGGAAGAACCGTTCTCGAAAAGACTTTGAGTGACGCAGAAATTGACTCAGAAAACAATATGATAGCTATAAAGCTGTCAGA
>JAEEGL010476293.1_pt1 | contig 12380 bp, 15 predicted proteins | sample 9134231 | NCBI WGS metagenome assembly JAEEGL01 (sample SAMN16246548, study PRJNA631951) | gut metagenome | biome: gut microbiome; feature: rumen; material: fiber-attached | host: Bos | place: Iran: Karaj | collected 2018-10 | reverse complement strand
GTAACCGGATACGATATCATCTTCTTCTGGGTTATCAGAATGATATTCTCGGGATACGAGCAGATGAAGGATAAGCCTTTCAAGACTGTTCTCTTCCACGGACTTGTTCGTGACGATCAGGGACGCAAGATGAGTAAGTCTCTCGGAAACGGTATCGATCCTCTTGAGATTATTGATAAGTACGGCGCAGATGCACTCCGCCTTACACTTATTACAGGTAACGCACCCGGTAACGATATGCGTTTCTACATGTCGAGAGTTGAGGCCAGCAGAAACTTTGCAAACAAGATCTGGAACGCATCAAGATTTATCATGATGAACATGCCGGAAGATGGAGTAAAGGTTGCAAGTCCCAAGCTTGAGCCTGTTGATAAATGGATTATTTCAAAGCTTAATACATTGGTTAAAGATGTTACAGATAACATGGATTCATTCGAACTCGGTATTGCGGTTCAGAAGGTTTATGACTTTATCTGGGACGAATTCTGTGACTGGTATATTGAGATGGTTAAGCCCCGTCTCTACAACAGCGAGGATGCTGACAGCAAGGATGCGGCACTCTGGACACTTAAGACGGTACTTATAGATGCCCTTAAGCTCCTTCATCCTTACATGCCTTTCATCACAGAGGAAATCTTTGATACTCTTCAGGATGAGGAAGAGTCAATCATGATCTCAAAGTGGCCTGAGTATTCAGATGCGAGAGCATTTGCAAAAGAGGAGAAAGAGATAGAGATTATCAAGGAAGCTGTGCGAGGCATCAGAAATGTCAGAACAGAGATGAACGTTGCTCCTTCGAGAAAAGCTCAGGTATTTGTTGTCAGTGACAAAGAGGATATTGTCAAAGCATTTACAGAGGGAAGCATATTCTTTAAATCTCTTGCAAGTGCGTCTGAGATAATCATTCAGAAAGACAAGACAGGTATTGCAGACGATGCTGTGTCCGTTGTGATTGCCGATGCAACTCTCTACATGCCTTTTGCAGAGCTTGTTGATATAGCAGCAGAGCTTGAGAGATTAAAAAAAGAAGAGAAACGTCTCGAGGGCGAGCTTGCCAGAGTAAACGGAATGCTTTCAAATGAGAGATTCGTTTCAAAAGCTCCTCAGGCAAAGATTGATGAGGAGAAGGCAAAGCTTGAGAAATATACTCAGATGATGGCACAGGTTAAGGAGAGAATAGCATCTCTTTCGTAATCATCTTTCTGACTAAAATATGGAAAATGTTTCAATAATATTTCACTCATGATTTATTGATTTTGAATAACTAATTATTTAGAATTAATTTTTGTGGGAGATTGATTAGTTATGATTAATTTTGAAGAAGAGCTTAAAAGGTTTTTTCCCAGTCTCGAGATAGAGGATTCTGAGGAAGCAATCTACAGGCAGGATATGACAGATGCTGCAGATCTTCTCCTTGGCGTTATCAGGGAAGATTATGCAGGCTATAGCGAAACACCGACTGAGTAGGAGACAGGGCACGGATGATTTGTTTCAGATGTGGTGCCCCGTTATCCGAGAGTGACTTTTGTAATGCGTGCGGAGTAGATGTACGCAGATACAAAAAGATCGTGTATGCAGCCAACAGCTGTTACAACGACGGTCTCGAGCGGGCGTGCGTGAGAGATTTGTCAGGTGCGGAGCACAGCCTAAAGCAATGTTTAAAATTAAATAAGAATCATATTGAAGCGAGAAACCTTCTCGGCCTCGTTTATTTCGAGACAGGCGAGACGGCAGCAGCCCTTACCCAGTGGGTTATCAGTAAAAATATCAGTGCGACAAACAATCTTGCTGACGAATACATTGACAGATTTCAGTCCAACCAGAGCCGTGTGGAGACTATGTCCACTACACTTAAAAAGTTCAATAAGGGACTGGAACTGGCCCAGGGTGGCAGCTTTGACCTTTCAATTATTCAGCTTCGAAAAGTTCTCAGCATGAATCCAAAATATGTTCAGGCTCATAACCTACTTGCACTTCTTTATTTTGAGAGAGGCGACTTTGAGAAGGCGAGACGTGAGATAGACAGGACTCTTGATATCGACAGAGGCAATATTACAGCCCTTCGTTATCTGAATGAAGTAAATGCCCACCTTGGCATACCTGATGATAAAAACAGCAAGGGTATCAGAATATTTGACAACCCTTCAGCCCAGGTATTCAAGAGTGGAAATGAGACGCTGATACAGCCTCTTAATGACAGGGAGCCGTTAGGACTCGGAGCATTTATTCAGATTGGACTCGGTATATTAATCGGTCTTGCAATCACATATTTCCTTGTGGTTCCTGCCAAGGAGAGAGCAGCCCAGGAGGCAGCAAATGCAGAGCTGTCTGCTTACGGCGAGACTATAGATGAGAAGAATGCGACGATTTCCGAGCTTGAGAGCAGGGTGTCTGCCCTTGAGCAGAATAATATTACGCTTTCCGATTCACTTGCCCAGTATGAAGGATCAAACGGTGCAGTGGATGCCAACAATTATCTGATATCGGCAGCCATGGCATATATCGATCCGAGTCAGGACGCAACCCAGGTATCTGAATATCTGGAGCTGATTGGTGATGATTATGTTGAGACTAGCAGTTCGTATGAATTCAAGGAGCTGTACACATATCTTCTGAATGACATAGGAGATTCGGTGGCTCAGAACTATTACGATACAGGTCTGTCGTACTTTAACAACGGCGATTACACACTGGCTATTTCATACCTCAGCAAAGCATATATGTATAATGCCAATAACGATAATGCCCTTTATTATCTGGCTATGTCATATTATGAGAGCGGCGATATTAATACAGCTACAGACAAGTTAAATACCCTTATTGAATCGTTCCCTACAAGTTCTCTTGTTGATAAAGCAAGACAAAGACTTGATGAAATGAGTTATTAAGGATAAAATAATAATATCGGTATTTCAGTATTATGAAAAAGGGTAAACAGGAGGATATACTTCAATGGCAATGATGAAAGTAAAAAAGGATGACGGCATGTCACTTGTCGGAAAGATAATTACGATAATCTTTATCATCCTTCTTGCAGCCGCAATTTACTATTTCGTTACACTTTTTAAGGGTGTAGAGATTACACCGGTTAACCTTGCAGGCGAGTGGAAGCAGGCAGGTAACCCTACATGGTTTATCTCATTTACTGCAGATGGTAATCCGGAAGAGGGATATGACGGAACAGCTCATTCATATTATCAGTCTGCCACTGGTGAAATTACTCAGGATAAGAACTATACATACTATCTCCTGGAAAATGAAAACGGAGTTATGGTGCTTCATCTCATTGAAAAGTCAACCAAGAAGGAAGAGGAAATCAAGATTACAAAGTTGAGCCGTGCTGAGATTTCGGTTATCAGAAACGGATCGAAGTTCGAGACAATTACGAAGTGTAATATCTTCTAATTTGTGTGAGATAAAAAATAACACCTTCCACGCTAAGTGCGAGCACAATGCGTGGAAGGTGTTATTTTTTTATCCTTGAAATGTCTATATGAATTTAATGATCAGCTCACATATTAAGACTGTGATGCTGGCCCCGGAGGCTACAAACAAGAGGCTCTTGCCTTTAAATGCCAGGAATGAAGCAACGATAAATCCTATGATGCCGCTTATCATATTGTCTGTCGAACTGACGATGGCAGGAAAAGTCATAACTGCCAGTGTTACATACGGTACATAATATAAAAATGATCTGATGGTTTTGTTTTTAATCTCTTTTCGCAGGAGGACAATCGGAAGCATACGGATGAGATATGTCACAACTGCCATTACGAGTATATAAATCATTATCTTTGGCATTATGCTTCTCCTCCTTCACTTGCTGAATCAGAGGCTTCATCCTTGTCATCGGGGATGGGGAAGAGCACTGCAAATATAAATGATATGATGAGAGTTAATATGATAACTCTGTTACCTGCCGAGATATCCTTAAGTACAGGAGTCACTGAAAATACAAAGCTTGTCGTCATGGCAATAATAACAGCGACGGCAACTGATTTGTCAGCCTTTGCAGGAGGTATGATTATTGCAAGGAACATGCCGTAAAGCGCAATGCTGAGAGCACTGACTATGATTCCGGGGAGTATGTTTCCACATATTACTCCAAGGCCTGTGCCTATGGTCCAGCCAGGTATTGATACGAGCATAGCGCCAAGTGTATATATGGGATGATAATTTTTCTGGCCTATTGAGATACCGAATATCTCATCGGTAATACCAAATGACATGAGGAGTCTTGTTCCCAGCTTTGTATCCCCTGGGATTTTCTGGGACAGTGAACAGCTCATAAGCATATATCTTAAGTTTATAATCAGCTGGGAAAGAGCAAGCTCTCCGTAGCTGCCGGATACAGCTATTATTCCGATTGCAGCAAACTGACCTGCGCTTGTCACATTAAGCAGACTCATAAGTGATGCATAAAAAGCATTGATGCCTGCATTTTTGGCCTGAATTCCAAGGGAGAAGGCTACTGCCAGATAGCCGAGGGCAATGGGCATGCCATCCTTTATTCCGTTTCTTAAATATTTCATTCGCTCTGTTTTATTCATAACACCAATGTATTATAACACTTAATTCCGATTGTAAAAGGGTTAAAAGTATGATAATATATAGTATATATTTTTTCGGGAGGGACACTTGCATGAATAATGAATTCAGCAAAGAAGAAATCAATACATTACTTGATGCTCTTACTAAGGGCGAGATTGATGATGTCGGACTCAAATCATCAGGTATGTCTAATCAGATCATGAAGCAGAAGGATATAGATATGCTTATAGCAATGATCCAGGAGCTTCAGCAGTATCATGAGATAGGTACTCCTGAGGAATGTGCCGATTACAAGAAAAAGGCACTTGGTCTGTAATATTACTCATATGTAATGGTTGTTAGACCGGTATCCGAAAGGTGCCGGTCTTTTGTATGCATATATGTCTAGAAAAACGAGAGAATCGATAATACTCCAGGGCAGTATACTTGCCTTCGCCGGTATTATCTCAAAAATAATAGGATTTTTATACCGAATCCCCATGGCTAATATTATGGGGAACGACGGCAACGGTTTATATTCTGTAGCATTCGGAATATACAATGTGGCCCTCACCCTGTCGTCATATTCCATGCCTCTTGCAGTATCGAAGCTGATGAGTGCAAGGATTGCGGAAGGGCGGTACAAGGATGCTCACAGACTGTTTACGAGAGCTGTCATTTTTGCAACGCTTACAGGAATGATTGCGGCATGCGCTATGTTTTTTGAATCAAAAGGTCTCGCGGTTGTATACAGGAGACCGGGTCTTGAGAGACCTGTAAGGGTACTTGCACCGACTGTATTTGTAGTTGCCATTCTGGGTACATTCAGAGGTTATTTCCAGGGACATAAAAACATGGTGCCTACCGCACTGTCCCAGGTGATTGAGCAGATAGTAAATGCTGTTGTTTCGGTAGTTGCAGCTTATGGATTTGTTCATGCATTTGAAGGTGAGAAAGATACTGCTTCATACGGAGCGATGGGTGGAACTCTCGGAACCCTTACCGGTGCATATGCGGCACTGCTTTTATTTGTAGGACTCTTTGTCATCCGTAAAAAATCAATAAGTGCGGAGATGAAGAAGGACGATGAGATTACAGAGGATAACGGACTCATATATAAGTGTATTATTATGACGGTTATTCCTGTCATAATCAGTCAGACGATTTACCAGTTTGGATATACTCTTGATGATCTTATGTACGGAAATATTATGCATGCCAGAGGAGTCAATGATTATGAGGCCACATGTATGCAGGGTATATTTAATACCCAGTATAATCAGCTCATTAATCTGCCTGTAGCTGTTGCGACGGCTATGGCAAGTGCAATGCTTCCGAGTATCGTAGCTCACTTTACTGTAGGTGAGATGGAAACGGTAAAGAGAAAAATCGGCCTCGTATTCAGAATCAACATGATGATTTCGATTCCGTCATTTATAGGACTTACAGTGTTGGCTGATCCCATAATGAGCGTTCTCTTCCCGGGACTTAAGGAGTATCATAACCTTGCGGTTGCACTCCTTTCATTCGGAGCGATTGCAATAGTATTTTACTCACTGTCGGCTCTCTCGACATCAGTGCTTCAGGGCTGTGACAGAATGAGTATTCCGGTAGTTCACTCAGGTATATCCCTTGCGATTCATGCCGTGATAGTTGGCTGCCTCCTTGCATTTACAAATCTCGGTGTTTACGCGCTGATTATTGGTAATGTGACATTTCCGCTTGTTGTCTGCAAATTAAATCTGACGACGATTAGAAATCTGATAGGTTTTATGCCTGATTATCACAAGGTGCTGACGATACCGTTTGTATCCGCAGCTATTATGGGACCGGCAGCGTATTTCACATATCACGGACTGATGCATTTGTTTGGGTCCGGTGCAAAGATTTACATGATACTCAGCCTTATAGGAGCAATTATTGCAGGTGCCGGCGTGTATGTAATAATGCTGATACTGTTTAAGGCATTTACAAAGAAAGAGCTTAAGATGATTCCAATCGTCAGAAAGCTTGTGAAATAATAATTTTGAATTAATGGATTTGGGTGAAAAATTATGTATGATGGTATAATATTTGATATAGACGGAACAATATGGGACGCGACAGGGACTGTTGAGCAGGCCTGGAATGACGCGTTTCATGACCTTGGATATGAGAGACGTACTACGGCAGATGAGCTGAAGAAACTGTTCGGTCTGCCCATGAATGAGATTTTCAGAAGTCTTATTCCCGGTGCAACAGATGAGGAGATATCCGCATTTGACAAGGTATGCACAAAGCATGAGTTTGCATATCTTGAAAAAAACGGCGGCGATGTATATCCGGGCATGAAAGAGACAATGGAGAAACTGTCTGAGAATCATACACTGGCAATAGTCAGCAACTGCCAGAGTGGTTACATAGAGCTTGTGATGAGAGTGACGGGCATAGAGGAGTATATTAAAGATCATCTCTGCCCGGGAGATTCGGGGCTGTTAAAGGCTGACAATATCAGGGCTATTGCAGACAGGCTCCATATGATGAATCCCGTCTATGTAGGAGATATAGCAAAAGATGAGATTGCTGCCCGTCAGGCCGGCTGTGCGTTTATTCATGCAGCATTCGGTTTCGGACAGGGTATAAATCCTGATTATACGATTAATTCATTTTCGGAGCTTTTGGATATACCGGAGATTTAGGAGAATATTTTTTATCGATGAGATACTCGAAAACAAGAGAGGCTGTATTTGTGAAGCGTCCAAATCGATTCGTGGCTGTCGTTAACATTGACGGCAATGATGAGACGGTGCACGTAAACAATACGGGCCGGTGTGAGGAGCTGCTTATACCGGGATGCAGAGTTATCCTGGCCGAGTCAGACAATGAAAAGAGAAAAACAAAATATGACCTTGTAGCCGTGTATAAGGAAAAGCTCGGTATAGTAAATATCGATTCCCTTGCACCCAATGTGGTTATTAAAGAGTGGCTTCAGAAGGGGAATGAATTCTTCCCGTCGATTGATTATCTAAAGCCGGAGTGCAACTACGACAAGTCGAGATTTGACTTTTACATGGAGACCGAGGAACGCAAGATATTCCTTGAAGCTAAGGGATGTACCCTTGAGAGAAACTATACCGGATATTTCCCGGATGCTCCGACAGAGCGTGGTACGAAGCATTTAAGAGAGCTGATAGAAGCCGTATCGGACGGATATGACTGCTATCTGGCATTTGTGATACAGATGGGCAGTGTGCCTGTGGTGCTCCCCAATTCAGAGACGGACCCTGATTTCAGGGATGCCCTTATTGATGCAGTGAGAGCAGGCGTACATGTGATATTTGCCATGTGTGATGTCACTGAGAATGAGATAAATATCAGGGAAGCCCGAATGATATCAAATCTGTAACGGCGGTGATTTTATGAGAGAGATGGAATTTAAGATGGAGAGGACAGGACTCCTTAACGTAGGAGACAGAGTAACTGTCACGGAAGGCGTCCTCCCGTCAAGTTATTATTATACAATTGACCCGGCCCTTGCCATGTCGGGCAACTTTCCTCAGAGTGAGAGACTGTCATCAACCGAAGGAACGGTGGTTGATATTAAAGAGACACCGAGAGGCTTTTATGTAACGGCTTCATTTAATGAATAATAATAAACCGAAAGAGAGGATAAATATCATGTTAAAGACAATCAGCACTACTTCAGCACCTGCAGCAATCGGACCTTATTCACAGGGCATTATTGCAGGAGGATTTTTATTTGCATCAGGCCAGATACCCATCAATCCCGCAACAGGAAATGTTGAGGCAGTAGGAATCGAGGCTCAGGCAAAGCAGGCCATTGAGAATGTGGGAGCTATCCTTAAGGAGGCGGGAACAGATTATTCAAATGTCGTTAAGACAACATGCTTCCTTGCTGATATGGGAGACTTTGCTGCATTTAACGGAGTGTATGAGAAATATTTCGTAAACAAGCCTGCAAGAAGCTGTGTTGCAGTAAAGCAGCTTCCCAAGGACGTACTTTGTGAAGTGGAAGTAATTGCAGCCGTTACGGAGTAATTTATGGATGTAATAGTTTATATTATTGTGTTCCTTGTATTTATGAACATCATCGGATTTGCATCCATGGGTATCGACAAGTACAAGGCGGTTCATCGGGAATGGCGCATACCGGAGAGAACACTGTTTGTCATTGCCATATTTGGAGGAAGCCTCGGCTCTACCATAGGCATGTATGCATTTCATCATAAGACAAAGCACTGGTACTTTTCATACGGTCTGCCGGCTATACTGCTGATTCAGATTCTTCTGGCAGCATTCCTGATTGGCTCCGGAAACATTAAAATTATGTAATATCTGACTGTTTTCAAATACCGAAGATATGTGTTAAAATAATAAAGTATGTCCTGATATCAGGGAAATGAGGTAAATCATTTCCGGAGGATATGCTTTATTATTTTATTTATTGATTACGGAGAACCAGATGGAAGGCGTTGAAATTCGCGAAATGCGACCTGAAGATTATGATGGAGTATATGCTCTCTGGATGACCATTAAAGGCTTTGGTATCAGAAGCGTTGATGACTCGAGAGAAGGCATTGCGAGATTTTTGCGCCGCAATCCTACGACCAGTGTTGTGGCACTGCTCGGAGATAAAGTGATTGGCGGTATACTCTGTGGCCATGACGGCAGAAGAGGCTGTCTCTATCATGTATGCGTGGCAAAGGAATACAGAAGACAGGGCATAGGCAAGGCCATGGTTGTCAGAGCCATGAACGCATTAAAGAGTGAGCATATAAACAAGGTTTCGCTCATCGCATTTACAAAGAATGATATAGGAAATGCATTCTGGAACTGCATGGGTTGGACGAGACGTCTTGATCTTAATTATTATGATTTCACATTAAACGAGGAGAATATTACTACATTCATTCAGGAAGCACCTGAGGTGTAGATAAGGAGAAATATATGAGCAGCATTAAGGTAGTAGAGGGTGGAGTCACAGCTCCCGAAGGATTTTACGCAGCATCGTACGCAGCAGAGATTAAGTACAAAAACCGCGAAGATATGGCGCTTATCTATTCCGATGAGCTCTGTGTCACAGCAGGAGTCTATACATCAAATGTCGTAAAGGCCGCTCCCGTTCTCTGGGACAAGGCTATCACCGATTCGGATGAAAAAGTCAGAGCAGTAGTTGTAAATACAGGTATCGCAAATGCATGTACAGGCGAGAAGGGTCTTGAGATTTGTAAGAAGACCTGCGCAGCCGTTACTGAGATTACAGGCGACAGCGAGAAAAGTGTTCTTGTGGGTTCAACCGGTGTCATCGGTATGCAGATTCCGGTAGATAAGATTGTTGCAGGTGCAAAAGAACTTGTAGCAAGAAAAGAGCGCAGCGCTGAGGCTGCAACAAAGGCTTCAAAAGCCATTATGACAACAGATACGGTAAATAAAGAAACTGCAGTAGAGTTTACCGTTGGCGGCAAGACTGTCCGCATGGGTGCCATGACAAAGGGCGCGGGAATGATTCATCCCAACATGTGTACAATGCTCTGCTTTGTCACAACAGATGCGGCAATAGACAAGGCACTTATGCAGGAAGCACTTTCCGATGTTGTGAAGGATACATTCAACATGGTGTCAGTAGATGGTGATACATCAACAAACGATACACTTGTAATTCTCTCAAACGGTCTTGCGGGAAATCCCGTAATAGACAAAAAGGGAGAGGACTACGATACATTTAAGGAAGCACTCTTTGGAATATGCCGTGAGCTTGCAATGCGTATGGCAGGCGACGGAGAAGGTGCTACCGCACTTTTCGAAGCAAGAGTATATAACGCAAAGACAAAAGAAGATGCAAAGCTTATGGCAAGAAGTGTTGTAAGTTCAAGCCTCTCAAAGGCAGCAATCTTTGGTCACGATGCAAACTTCGGAAGATTCCTCTGTGCAATGGGATACTCAGGTGCCGATTTTGATCAGAGAGATGTGGAGCTTACATTTATGAGCGAAGCCGGAGAGATGAAAGTATTCGATCACGGTGAGCCCCTTCCCATTGATGAGGAGAGAGCAACAAAGATTCTTTCGGAGAAGAAGGTTACAATCCAGGTAAACATGAACGAAGGCGACAAGGAAGCAACAGCCTGGGGATGTGACTTAAGCTACGATTACGTAAAGATTAATGCGGACTACCGTTCGTAAGAAATATAAAGCTAAGGCTTTTAAGGAGAGAGAAAATGACAAAAGAAGAAATGGAAAAGTTACTGGCTAAAGCAAACGTGCTTATAGAAGCACTTCCCTATATACAGAGATTTAACAGAAAAATCATCGTTGTAAAATACGGCGGAAGCGCAATGGCAGATCCAGAACTTCAGAAGAACGTTATCAAAGACGTAACACTTCTTAAGCTTGTAGGATTTAAGCCTATCATCGTACACGGCGGCGGCAAGGAGATTTCAGCGTGGGTTAATAAAGTAGGAAAGGAATCCCAGTTTATTAATGGACTCCGTGTAACTGATGCAGAGACAATGGAAATCGCTGAGATGGTACTTAACAAGGTTAACAAGAGACTTGTTACCATGGTTCAGGAACTTGGCGTAAAGGCTGTTGGAATCAGCGGTAAGGACGGCGGACTTTTAAAGGTAGACAAGAAGTATTCAGACGGACAGGATATCGGATTTGTAGGAGACATTAAAGAAGTTGATTCAAAGGTTTTATATGACCTTCTTGAAAATGATTTCCTTCCTATCGTCTGCCCTATCGGCCTTGATGATAATTTTGATACATACAATATCAACGCAGACAATGCGGCATGTGCCATTGCAAAGGCAGTAGGTGCGGATAAGCTTGTATTCCTTACAGATATTGAAGGTCTCTACAGAGACATTAACGATAAGAGCAGTTTCATATCGAGACTTACCGCATCAGAGGCAGATGACCTCATCGCCAGCGGAATCATCGGAGGAGGCATGCTTCCTAAACTCGGCAACTGTACTGATGCAATCAAGAACGGCGTAAGCAGAGTACATATCCTTGACGGAAGAGTTCCTCACTGCCTGCTTCTTGAAATCTTTACTAATCAGGGTATCGGAACAGCAATTATATCCGACGATGACAATATGGAGAAATAAATATGAATATGACAATGAGTGAATACATAGAAGAAGCGGAGAAGGATCTTCTCCACACATACAACCGTTTTCCCGTTGTTTTTGACAGGGGAGAAGGCGTATACCTTTATGATATCGAGGGTAAGAAGTACCTTGATTTCGTAGCAGGAATCGGTGTCTTTGCACTTGGATACGGCAATAAGGAGTACAACGATGCCGTTAAAGCTCAGGTAGACAAGATTCTTCATACTTCAAATTATTATTACAACGTACCTGCCATCGAAGCTGCAAAGCTTATAAAGAAATACAGCGGCATGGACAGGGTATTCTTTACAAACAGCGGTGCCGAAGCAGTTGAAGGCGCAATCAAGACTGTTCGTAAGTATGCATATCTTAAGGACGGCAAGACCGATCACGAGATAATCGCAATGGAGCATTCTTTCCACGGACGTACAATGGGAGCTCTCTCGATTACCGGTACCGAAAAGTACAGAGCACCCTTTGAGCCCGGTATCGGAAATATTAAATTCGCAAAGCATAACGATATAGAGAGCGTAAAGGCTCTTATTAATGACAAGACATGCGCAATCATTACAGAGACAATTCAGGGAGAAGGCGGAATTCATCCTTCCGATAAGGCATTCCTTGAGGAGCTCAGAAAAATCTGTGACGAGAAAGACATCCTTCTTGTATTTGATGAGATTCAGTGCGGTATGGGCCGCTCGGGTGAGATGTTTGCATGGCAGGGATACGGCGTAAAGC
>JAEEGL015699465.1_pt1 | contig 12381 bp, 11 predicted proteins | sample 9134231 | NCBI WGS metagenome assembly JAEEGL01 (sample SAMN16246548, study PRJNA631951) | gut metagenome | biome: gut microbiome; feature: rumen; material: fiber-attached | host: Bos | place: Iran: Karaj | collected 2018-10 | reverse complement strand
GTATGTAAATGCTCATCTAATATGATTGTAGATAAAGATTTTATAGCTGATTCTATTGCAGATAATTGAATTAAAATATCAGGACAATATCTATCATCATCAATCATTTTATTTATTCCATCTAATTGTCCTTTTATTTTATTAATTCTTGTCTTTAATATTTTCTTATTTTCTTCATTTCTTATTTTCTTTTTACAACAATCATTCATATATACCTCCTATACCCCATATGGGTATAATTACATATATTATAATATACCCTAGTGGGGTATATGTCAAGATTAAAAAAACCTTTAAGAATTTACTTAAAGGTCTTTATTTAATCTAATAATTCAAAACTATTTTTAATTTCATCAATTATTTCCTTAGGAAGATATGCCTTAGATGCATATAAATCAAATTTGTTTATTTCATTTTTTACTTCTTCAATGATTTTTTTCATTTTTATATCACTAATATTCATATTTTTTCCTGCAGAAATAATATCATTTAAATTAATATCACTACTTTTACCATTAACTAGCATTTGATGCTCATTCGTCCATTTGCCAGTAGGATCATACATGTATGTAATATCATATGCTGGGGAAAGACTCCAATTTCCATTTTTATCCATTAAAAATGAAATATTTTTGACATGATCATCTTGGTTTCTTGCCATAATATTAAATACCATTCTTCTAAAAAATTGTTCAATATCAGATTGTGTTATATTCATTTTCTTCATTATTTGTACAGTTTGTTCATAGCCGAAAATTCTTGTTTTATCAAATGGTAAATGATTAATTGCACATAATGATTGCATATGAATTTTTTTCATTTTACCTAAATTATCAATATATCTATCAAATCTTTTTGTCATAAAATGATATTTATTATCTCTAATTAACAATTCTGATTTTGACATATTAATTCCTGAATTTATTGCCATTAGGTAGTAAGCATATTCAATTCTTGTTGCGTAAATAGAATCGATTTTATCTTTATCCTTATTTTTCGTTATTCCATCAAATTTTAAAATATAATAATCATATCCTTCTCCAGCATCTATTTGACCAGATTTGAATTTATCAAGACTTCTATTATATGCAACAATTGCCTTTGCCCTTGCTCCACCTGCCGATGTTCCAACTTTAATTAAATTTCTTAAATCCATTTCTTTAGCTCCAAGATGCTTATCTGAATTTAATACTTCATTACACAAATCTACAATTTTATCTAAATAAATGTTTGTACTTGTTTCTTTTTTTATATATGATGGAAAAAACTCAAGGGCGCCTAGTCCTCTTGTACCTATATATAATAATCTTTCTACTGGACCAAACTCATCAATAGTTTTACCATTAGTTGCTAGCCAATCAGCTAAAATGGATGTTCCAAATTTGTCAGGAAGTGAATCAGCTAAAAGACCAGGTAATCCTAAAAAAGTTTTATATGATAAATCTCTAAAAATATATTCATTCTTTGAAAGAGGCATAAATATTGGTGATATTTGTATATTTGATTTTAAAAAATTTTCATCATAAATAAATCTGCAATAACCATCATCTAATTGTGTTACTTCTCCAATTTTTGTATCCCACATTTTAACTATTGCTTTAATCATTTTTCATCACCCCACTTCCACTTTGATTCTTTATTAGATTTTTTATATCTTTTTTTCTCATTATGTTCTTGAATTATATAATTTTCTTTTTCTGGAATTAATAAATTTAAATTAGTTATTAATTTTAATCCATCTAATACTCTTATAATAGTAGAGAAGCTTGTATCTAAACCATTTTCAATACTACTTATAGTTCTAGTTGATACTCCTATTCTTTTCGCAAAATCATTTTGAGTAATAGATAATCCTATTCTATATTCTCTTATTCTTTTTCCAATTTCTTTTAAAATAACTTCCATATTAAATAAATTATCAATTCTCATTTTCATCACCTTCAAAAATATTTTACAACTTTTTCACATAATATGCAAGATATTGCTTATTATAATATATTTTGCTATACAATATGCAAGATATTGCAGTTTATAATAAAAATTGAAAAAATATTTAAAAAGACCTTTAAGAAAATCCTTAAAGGCCTTTTTATTAATTAATATTTTTCATTCTTTTTATTATGAAATTTTCATCTAAATATATTTCTTTTTTATTATATTTTTCAAGCTCATTTAAGATAAAAATGAATTTATCATCTTCTATTAAATCTATATTAATATAATCTTGATTATCAAGTGCTTCTACACCTTTAATGTGATAACAAATATTTCTACCTGCTTCTTTGAAATATAAATATCCAAAATCAGTTAAAAAATATTTGGATTCTAAAGGATATAATATGTCATCTTTTATTTTATCATCTGATAAAAATATTCTTTTATCCTTTATTACTACAAACATTATTCTTTCTTTTATATTTCTCTTCTTTGGTTTAATTTTTAATAAGAATAAGATTGATATTACTGTTAATGTTATGGCAATAGAGAATAATAATATTAATGAGAATACATATTTAGCATTATATTTCTTTATTAATGTTAATATTATTATTCCAAATGTGAAAAATGTTAAACCAAAGAATAATAATATTGATGATAATATAATATTTCTTTTATTATTATTCTTTCCATCATATTCATCTTGGAATTTTTTTAATCTTCTTGATTTAAAAATCTTAACACCACGAAGTAATATAATCATTATTAATGTATAGGCAGCTAATACTGAAATAATATCTAACAAATAAAATAATAATACTAATAAATCAATCTTATAATTTATTAAATAAGCTATCATTTCATAGAAAAAGAATATTAATACTAATAAATTACCTATTGTAATAATTAAGAATACAACTAATCTTCTATTTTTAAAATTAAATAATGAAAAGATAAATATTATAAAATAATCTATAAAAAATGTTTCAACAAATGTGTATAGGAAATTCATAATACACCTAATTCTTAATTAAAATGAATAATTTAATATAAATATCTGTTCCATCAGCTTTATGAATCAATTGATGAGATGTATATTTAGTATAACCAGAAACATTTAAAGATAATGTTAATGATTCACTTGTTTCTATAGATAAGATAAATATATTTGATGATCTAATTAAAGATTCATTTTGATTAACAATAGTATTTAAATCTGATTGACTATTTACAACAAAATTATAACTATGTTCAATGAAAGCAACATTATATGTGAATTCTGTATCTTCATATAAATCATAGAATGTATCTGCAAGGTCTTTAATATTATTTAAATCACGGCCTAAAGCCCACTTTTCTTCATTTGTCATTGAGCTTGTTTCAGAATTAATTAAATCATTACCACGATATGAATAATTAAGATTAATTAAATCATAATCAGTTATTAAAATTCTTGAATAATTTGAACATTCAACTGTGTTACCATTAATGCCAATTCCAACCTCGGAATTTGTTACATCTACTGCATACCATTCTTTTGTACCATTAGAATCTGCATCAATAAATACCTTATTCCATGCATGTCCGCCATCAGTGTCGCCTAAATATCCTCTTGATACTTTTGATTTAATTCCTTCAAGACCACATAAAATTGTAAATGCCTTTGCATAACCATCACATACTGCACAGCCATCTAATAATGCACCTGATGCGAAATGTCCACGATATTGGTATGTGTTTGCGTTAGCTGCGGTACCTGTAGTTTCAGATAAGACATGATCATAATTAACATTTTTCATTAGATATGAAGCAATGGCTACAACTTTATCTTTTTCAGACATATTTTTATCAATAATATCATCTAAGATATTTGTAGCTTCAGTATAAACTTCTTCAGCTAATGAGCCTGGAGTAATAGTGAAATTATATCCTTTTTCTAATGCATAATATAATTGATCAGATGTTTCAAGATTTTCCAATGTTTGAGTAGATAACAAATAATTATATATTCCATGGTCACCATCTTTATTTACGAAATTAATGAAATTACCTTGTTTTGAATTATTATCTACTAATACAGTATTTTCTTGTCCGTTTGCGCCAAAATTATATGTAATAGTTAATTTTACACTACCAGGAAGAGTTTGAGTTTGGAATGAAGTTGAATAATAATTTTTATGAACTTCAGTTTCAATACTACTCATTAATTCATTTATTCTAGAATATATATTAGCTGGGACATTAGTTAAAGTGACTTCTAATTTTTGAGTATTATAAAATAAACCATAATTTAAAATTCTAGATATAACACCCTCAGAATATTCAACATTAACTACAGTCTTATCTGATTGTTTAGTACCTACTATATCAGACCAATATAAAGGCTTAGTATATGCTGCATATAATGTTAAATTACCATTATGACCATATAAATTTGTAATTTTATTTTCTTCTTCAAAATCAAGTGATGTATACCAGCCAGCAAATTCATAATTAAATCCTTCAGGCACTTCTGCATCAACAAGCTCAACATTATCTAATGTTTCATATATTGATGGATTAGATAATGAATTTTTACCATTACCTGTAACATATGTAACAGTATATGAATCTTCATTTATCCATACAGCATTAAATGTTACATCACCTTTAACAGTGTAATTATCATATGCACCATATGTTTGTTCTCCATCATACCATCCATGGAATGTATATCCAGAATTTACATATGTACACATAGGTAATGTTACTACTTCATTTTTATGCTTATTATTTATAACAATAGGACTTCCTGATCCACCATTTGGATTAAATGTTAAAGTATATGTTTGGGCAATTGTTGTTGTAGTTGATGTAGTTGTATTAACTGATGTTGTAGTTGTATCGCCATCAGTACTTGTTGTAGTTGTTGAAGTTTTAATTAGAGGGTTACCGCTAGTTGTTTCTTCTTCGTCTTCATCTGGTCCAAAAAAATTTGATATTAAACCACATGATGATAATGTTAAAAATGATGTTAACATTAAAAGACTGATTATTGCTCTTTTTATTTTCATAAAATCACTTCCTCAAATATATTATAATATATTTATTCATAAATAATAAAACATTTAAATACTAAATTGTAATAATTTCTTCTTCTTTTTCTTCTAATTTAATATTTTTCTTAAAGAAAATTATTAAAATTGGAAGTTCAAACGATATCATAGCAATCCAACCAACAAGTGTTGCATAAGCTCCACCTTGTACTCCATATTTAGGAATTAATATATATGCAGATGATACTCTAAATGTTATTTGAACTAATGTAGATAAGAATACAATAATTAAATTACCTAAGCCTCTAAAATAAGATTGTAATCCATTTGTAGTGGATGGTAATAAATATAAAAATACCATTATAGATATATATTTAACTGTATATGTTATAGCTAATTTATCATTTGTAAATAATGATGCGAAAGGTCTTTTAACAAAGAATATCAATATAGATACAAATAAACCAAATGATAATTCTAATAACATTCCTATTAAGAAACCTTTTTTTACTCTTGATCGTTGTTTAGCTCCTCTATTTTGAGCTAAGAATACCGCAACTGCATTACCAATGCATTGAGCTGGTGTCATTGCGTAATCATCTATTTTAGTACCAATATTAAAGCCTGCCTGTTCTTCAATTGATAAAATATTAATTTCACTTTGCACAAGGCTCTTACCAACATGTAATACTACTTGTTGTAAGGCAGATGCAACTGCATATTTACTTGTTTGTACAAGCATTGGGGCATTTACCTTAAAATCATTTAATTTAAATCTAAATAATTCAGATATCTTAGCTGCATAAATAATACAAATAAGCATTGTCAATGCTTGAGATATTATTGTTGATAACGCAACACCAAATACACCAAGATCAAATCCTAATGTAAATAAGAAATCTAATGATATATTTAATATACATGAAATAATTAAAAATATTAATGGTCTTACTGAATCGCCAATACTTCTCAATGCTGCAAAATAAATATTATAAATACTTAAGCATATAATACCTATCATACATGTAATTAGATATGTTTTAGTTCCTTCATATATTTCTTCTTTTACATTTGTCATATCTAATAATAAATCAGATGAAGCAATTACACCTAAAGATAAAATAATACCCACAACAGATATTGCAGTTAAGCATAAACCAATTTCTTTTTTTAATCCTTCATAATCTTTTTTACCATATAGCTCACTCATCAATATAGATGCACCATTAGATAAACCTATAATTAAAAATGAAACTACATTGATTATAGGCGTTGCAGCGCCAACTGAATCTACACCTATTGAGCCAGATGAATTACCTACAATTGCCATATCTACTGTTGCATAAAGCAATTGAAAGAAATTGCCTATAACAAGTGGAATAGTATATATTAAAATGCTTTTAAAAATATTGCCTTCAAGCATATTTACTTTCTTCATATTCTTATTCCTTTTTTATATATAAAGATATTATAAAACATTTAATTACATTTTTCCTTAAAAAAATAATAATCATCACTAACAAAAGTGATGATTATTTTATATTTTATTAATCAGAATAATCTCTATCTAAAGCGATAAATATTTCATAACCTTTATATATTTCATTCATTTTTTCTTTAACATTTAAAATAATAGGATAAGGATCTTTTATTTCAATATTAATAACTAAATCAAATGAAATTAATTTAATATCTTCATCTAAATAAAAGCCATGATATTGCTTAACACCATTAATATCTTTGATGATATTATATAAATCCTTTTTTATTTTTTGACAATCATCATTATTATTTGAAGCATAAATACCAATAGTTAGTATTGTACCATTTTCATTATATACTTCTTTTTCTATTCTTTTACTTAATAAATGAATATCTCTACTTGTTAAATGATCATCTACCTCACAATGAACTGAGGCAATATTAGTATTATTACCATAATCATGAATAATCATATCATAACATCCTTTTACTTCAGGATGTGACATAATTATTTTTTTAATTGCTGAAGTGATTTCTTTAGGGGCTCTTTCACCAATGATTTTTCCAAATCCTTCTTTTAATACCTCAAAGCCAGATTTTAAAATAAATAAACCAATAACAATACCTAAATAGCCTTCAATTGCAACACCAGTATTAAGCATAATTATTGCGGCAATAAGGGTTGCTAAAGATAATATTGCATCAAATAATGCATCTATTCCTGATGCTTTAAGGTTATCAGAATTAGTTTTATTACCCATTATTCTAAAATATATTCCTAATATTATCTTAACTACAATACCTATTGAAATAACAATAATTGTTATATATGTATATGTAGCTTTATCTTTATCAATTAAAGATGTAATAGATTCTTTAATTGATGTAAAGCCTGCAAATAATATTATTACTGCAATTACCATTGAAGTTAAATATTCTATTCTGCCAAAGCCATAAGGATGCTTTTTTGTTGGCTTTTTATTAGATAATTTAGTTCCAATAATTGTAATTATACTAGATAATGCATCTGATAAATTATTTACTGCATCTAAAATAATGGCGATACTTGCTGAAATAAGACCAAATATCGCCTTTGCAATAACAAGTAAGATATTTAATAAAATACCTATAATACTTGTTTTAATTATTGTTTTATCTCTATTTTCTTTTTCTATTAGTACTTTTTTATCAATATTATATGTTAAATCACTCATGTTTATTGTACCAAATAACTATCTTCATAAATTTCTTTAATATTTTTAATTAAGAATTCATAATCTTCAATTAATTTCATTGTTAATTCTTTTATTCTTAATTTATCTTCTCTTAAATCTTCTAACAATAAATCAATTGTTTGATATAAATTACTAAATCCTAAATCTTTTGATAATAATTTAATAGTGTGTGCTTTACTAATCATCAATTCTTCATTGAATTCCTGATAAGCTTCTATAAATTCATTATAAGATTTATCTTCAACAAACATTTTTAAAAAATGAATTATTGTATTATCATCCTTGTAACAACTTAATGCAACATCATAGTTTCCTTTAGTAATATCATAGAATTCTTTTATTGTCATATTAACCTCTAAAAAAGATATATTATTTTATTAATTATAACATTTTTTATAAATATTTAATATTATTTATTAATTAATAATAATTGATCTTTTTTAAAATTAAATTGATCTCGTTTTATATAATAATAAAGAACAATAAATGTCGATAATGTAACAAGTCCACCAAAATCAATCATTACATCAACAAATGATGGTGTTCTATTTTTAGCATTTAATTGAAATAAAAATTCAGTTGTAAAGGCAAATATAAAGCCAAAAGAATAATGAATTATAATTTTAATATATTGTTTTATTTTTGGTAATGATAAATATAACAAAATAGAAATAATACCAAATAAAACAAAATAACCATAATGACCAATATATTTTCTAATTAGGTGTCTAAAGTTTTCATCAACTTTGACAGTCTTTCCAGTTATAATTTCATCTATTTTCGCAATACTTTGTGCAACTTCTGCAGATGATTCATAACTATCTTGGCCATTTTCTAAGCTTTTTATGACATAGAAAACAATCATAAATATATATAAAATTAAAAGTGTTATTCTAATTATATTAATTAATACTACTTTCTTTTTCATAAGGCACATCCTTTAATCTAGAAAAAGATATTGTGCGTTTCTTAATTTCATCAAAATCTTTCTCTGATTCATCATCCATTATACCACAAATATCAAATCCTGCCATCACTGCGCCTTTTATTGCATATAAAGAATCTTCAAAAACTATCGTATTATTGATATTTCCACCTATTTCTTCTAAGGCATATAAAAAAGGTCTTTCATCCTTTTTAGATAAGCCTATTTCAGATGAAGATAATATTTTATCAAAATAAGATAAGATATTATTTTCTTTTAATGATTTATATAATAAAGGTGTTGTTGTAGCTGATAAAATTATTATTTTAATATTATTTTCTTTTAATATATCTAATAATCTTATTGCTCCTTCTTTTAATCTTAATTTAGAATAATTTTCATATAAATCATCTATAATCTTATCTTCTATTTCTTTTAATGATAAATCTAGATTATATTCATTTTTAACAAATTCTAATGATTCTATATGGTTTAGAGTCCTCGCTCTTTTATCTAAATCTTCTTTAGGCTCTAAACCAAGATTTTTAACACATCTAGATAACGCAGTACGCCAATAATGCATTGAATCTAGTAATGTACCATCATAATCCATTATGGCATATTTATATTTTTTAAAATTCATAATAATCTCCCTCATTTAATAAAAGGTGCATAGGCACCTTTTTTAAATATTTAATGATAAAACAATTCTTATTCCCGATGATTTAGTTTGAACCTTACCATGGTCAAAATTTCCATCTATAATCGTTCCAGAATTATTTACGAAATTAACATAATCTTTTTTCTTTTGATAAGCTGAACGAGTGTAATAATTAGCATTACCATAAAATGTCTCACTATAATCTAGTGAAACACCCTGACATCTTGCATAATCTGAGGTGTTAGCTGATCTTGAAATATTATTTTTAAACATTTTATCCATTTCATCATATGATGGAATAAATACTTTATCTATACAATCCTTATTAGGTAAATAGCTACTTACTGCAGTAGGTGATGCTGAAGCTTTATCATTTTTTGTAATATGATCATTTATTAATACTTTTTCTTCATCAGAAAATGCCATATTATAAAAATCTTCATTTAAATAAGTTCTTAAATCACTTTTAATATAATTATTTGGATAATAAACCTTTTTATCTTCATCATCATATTTACTTGCTGTATTAGCTGAATATTGCATAGGGAATAATATATCTTCTGAGATATATAATGTTTCTTCATTGTATGTTCTTTTAATAAATTTGATTGGTTCTACTTTAAAATATTCATAAGTATTATTTACTGGTACATTACCATTACTATCTTCTGTATAATCAAATTTATAAAAAGCATAATTAGCTTTTCTATTAAATACATTAATAATTGGATCAACTATACCTTTAACATAATTTTCTCCATCAAGCTCAATATATTTTAAAGTATTAAAATACAATTCATCTTGACCTTCTGTAATTAAATCTAATTGATCTTTTATTGTTTTATCTGTAACAACACTTTGTGCAAAAGATCCAAATTCAATTGTTTCGAATTCTTCTTTATCTTCTATTTTTATATATTCTCCATTAGTTTTACAAGAAGCTAATGATATAAAACTAAAAGATAATATTGATAATAAGGATATTTTTCTAAATATATGCTTCATATTAACTCCTAAACATTAATATTATACATTTTAAAGCATGTGTTTTAAATAATTATTTTTTGTAAAAAAATAGTTGCATAAAATTATGCAACTATCTTAATAATATTTTTATTTTTTAATATCGTAAAGTTCTTCTTTTTCATAATGAGTATGAAGATATTTATGAGATACATGAGAACCTGGCTTTTCGAAGAATTCATCATATAAAACCTTCATTACTGGGTTTTGATGAGATTTTCTAATTACATTCTTTTCATCAAGTGAATAGATTGCAGAAGCTCTTAAGCCTCTTACATCAACTGTAGATCTAATTAATGAAGATTTAATTGGCTGACCACCACCCATTACACATCCGCCTGGACATGCCATAATTTCGATGAAGTCATATTTACTCTTACCAGCTCTAATTTCATCCATAATCTTCTTTGCATTAGCTGTGCCTGATGCAACACAAACATGAATATCTTTTCCTGCAACAGAAACTGTAGCTTCTTTAATGCCTTTTTCGCCTCTAATTGTTTGATATTCAATTTCTTTAATATCTTGGCCAGTTAATACATCAGCTGCAGTTCTAAGGGCAGCTTCCATAACACCACCTGTTGTACCAAAGATAACTGCGGCACCAGATGCTTCACCCATTGGAAGATCAAATGTTCCTTCTTCAAGCTTAGTGAAATCAAGACCTTTTTGTTTAATCATTCTTGCAAGCTCTCTTGTAGTGATTACAACATCAACGTCTCTATTTCCATCTACTTCCATTTCTTTTCTTGAGCATTCAAATTTCTTTGCAACACATGGCATTACTGATACTACAAATACTTTTTTAGGATCATAACCACATTTTTGTGCAATATAAGATTTAATAACTGCACCAAACATTTGGTGAGGTGATTTACAAGATGAAAGATGTTCCAATTGATCTGGATAATTCTTTTCACAGAATCTAATCCAGCCTGGTGAACAAGATGTAATCATAGGTAATACACCTTTATTGTTAACTCTTTCTAAAAATTCTGTTGCTTCTTCCATGATAGTTAAGTCTGCAGCAGTATTTGTATCAAATACTTTTGCAAAGCCTAATCTTCTTAAGGCTGTAACCATTTGGCCTTGAACTGATGTACCAATTGGATAACCAAATTCTTCACCTAAGGCAACACGAACAGCTGGAGCTGTTTGTACAATTACAATCTTATCTGGATCAGCTAAAGCCTTCCAAACCTTTTCTGTATCATCCTTTTCATGTAATGCACCTGTAGGACAAGCATTAATACATTGACCACAGAATACGCAGTTTACATCATTTAAAGAATATTCCATTACAGTGCCAATTCTTGTATCAAATCCACGGCCTACACGTTCAATTGCGCCGATTTCTTGTACATTTTGACATACTGCAACACATCTACCACATAAAATACATTTACCAAAATCACGTTCAAGTGAAGGTGATAATGCATCTTTGCTAACTTTTGATCTTGAACCTTTATATAAGATATCAGTCATGTTAAATTCATGAGCTAATCTTTGAAGTTCACAATTACCATTTCTTGTACACATTAAACATTCCATATCATGATTAGATAGGATTAAGTCTAATGTCATTCTCTTAGAATCTCTTACCTTCTTAGAGTTTGTATAAACAACCATTCCTTCAGAAACAGGTTGTATACATGATGTTGCAAGACCTCTTCTTCCTTCAACTTCAACAAGACACATTCTACATTCACCCATTTGGTTAATGTCTTTTAAGAAACATAATGTTGGAATATGAACATGAATCTTTCTTGCAGCTTCTAGAATTGTTGTACCTGCAGGCACAGTAACACTAATGCCATCAATTGTTAAATTTACCATATTGTTTTCCATATAAATACCCCCTGTTTATTCCTGTCCGATAGCCTTGAATGGACACTTACCAATACAAGTTTGACACTTAATACACTTATTTTGGTTAATTACGTGCTTCATTCCACGTTCGCCAGTGATTGCTGAAACAGGGCAAGCCTTACGACAAATGTCGCAGCCTTTACATTTATCTTCGTTAATAATAATTCTTGTAAGCTTCTTACATTCCTTTGCAGGACATTTCTTATTAACAAT
>JAEEGL014184724.1_pt1 | contig 12381 bp, 8 predicted proteins | sample 9134231 | NCBI WGS metagenome assembly JAEEGL01 (sample SAMN16246548, study PRJNA631951) | gut metagenome | biome: gut microbiome; feature: rumen; material: fiber-attached | host: Bos | place: Iran: Karaj | collected 2018-10 | reverse complement strand
TGAGCCACTCCCCCATCCTTCTCAGTCTTCCTGATTCTGAAATCATTTCATTTGATGACGGACTTATTCATAAGATCAGCTATGAAGAGACGGAAAGCTATAAACTGACCAGACTGTTTATCAACAATAAAAACGAAATGATCAGGCAGCTTTTTCAAAGTGAATAGTTCATTTGGTATTCATTAATGATTACGCAAACCTATAAAAGACACTCTTGTTTGTATTCATACGACCAAACACTATTTAGTAATTTTGTCGTAGCACTGAATAATAATAATAATAATATCCATACGTATGGTGTTCTATTAGCCAAAAAATATTTTGCTAATTACTACTAAATGACTTTTTTTCAAGTTTATCGTGATATCATTTAAATAAAGAATCAGTAATCATTGATTCAATAAAAAAGTATTATTTTTTGTATTTGTCTTGGATTTCTTCTTGACTGCAAAAACAATAGAGGTACAAAAGTGTTTTTTCGACTAGGAGAATTATTCTGTGGCCCCGGCGGAATTGCCCAAGGAGCTCTATCTGCAAATATAGACAATTGTAAATGGAAAATCACCCATGCATGGGCAAATGATTTCGATGAGGATACGTGTAAAACCTATAGATACAATATATGTCCTGACCGTCCTGAAAGTGTTATTTGTCAAGATGTTCATACCCTTGATTTAACTAAACTTGGACCAATAGATGCATTAGCATTTGGTGCACCATGCAATGATTTTTCTGTAGTTGGAAAAAGAAAGGGTTTTAATGGAGAATTTGGGCCGTTGTATTCTTATGGAATAAAAGCATTGGAGTTCTATCAACCATACTGGTTCCTGTTCGAAAATGTTGGTGGTATAAAAAGTGCAAATGAAGGCAAAGCTTTTGACATCATTCTGAAAGATATGCGTAATGCGGGTTACAATATTTATCCTAATCTTTATCAATTTGAACAGTATGGAATTCCACAGGCAAGACACAGACTGATTATTGTTGGCATAAGAATAGATCAACCATACGTTTTTAGAATTCCAAGCTATTATGGATATAAACAAAAGAGTTGTAAATCAGCCATTGAATTGCCTCCTATACCTCAGAATGCTTTTAACAATGAAAAAACAAGACAATCTAATACTGTAATAAAAAGATTAAACTACATAAAACCTGGTGAAAATGCATGGACTGCTGATTTACCAGAAGATTTGAGACTAAACGTAAAAAACACAAAACTAAGCCAAATATATAAAAGATTGGATCCAGATAAACCATCGTACACCATAACTGGATCAGGCGGAGGTGGCACACATGTATATCATTGGAGTGAGCCTCGTGCATTAACAAATAGAGAGAAAGCACGTTTACAAACATTCCCTGACAACTTTTTATTCTTTGGTTCTAAAGAATCAGTTAGAAAACAGATTGGGATGGCCGTACCAGTTGAGGGTGCAAAAATTATTTTTGAAGCAATACTGAAAACATTTGCAGAAATAGATTATGAATATGTTGAGCCAAAATACGGAAGAGAATAGTACATATTTGTTTTTATACTAATCACATGGAGATTCTAGAATGCCTAGATACGCATTACAACCTAATAGTTTATATGGACTTCATGAAGTCCCAATGACAGATGTTTTAGCCTATCAAAGACATGAAATTGATGATCCGTTTATTATTATGCTTAAAGTGCCATCTTATGATGAACGTTTTCTAGATGATCATAAGCATTTTACCAAATCAAATATAAACGTATGCTATGCAGCACCTCGATCAGCAAAAAAACCAAGAAGTTGGTACGAATCACAATTGAATGTAAGTAATTCAGTAAGAAATAAACCAGGCTACCCTATGAAAGGAATTCCATTTTACGTTGTTACTGATGATGGTTATGGATTTTTAGCTCATACAACTAGTCAAAACAATAAACAGTTCTCTGCAATTGGTGATGAATTAATACTAGGAAAATGGTTAAAAAATAGATTAATTGCTGAAGGCCTAGTTAAACCAGTTGATAACACTGCACAAGACGTTACTAGATCTGGAATGATAACAAAAGAAATGTTAGATAAATATGGTTGTAACGCTATAGCATTTCAAAAAACAAGCGATAGCATTGCTGATCCTTCGAATTCTAAGAATAGGTATTCTGTTTGGACATTAAAAATGGTTATGGTCAGTACTGATAATGGATAATCATACCGAATCACAACGCAAATTGAATATGTCACATATTAGGTCCTCAAGCAAAAGCGAGGAAATCGTTAGACATTTTTTATTTTCAAAGGGCTTTCGATATCGAAAAAATGACAAAAGATATGCTGGGAAACCGGACATAGTATTACCAAAATATAAAACTATTATTTTCATAAATGGATGTTTTTGGCACCAACATAATGGATGCAAAGGAGCAACCATACCTAAAACCAATGTAAGTTATTGGGAAAATAAGTTAAGAAATAATTGCATTAGAGACAAAGCCAATATTGATATTTTAAACAAACAAAAATGGAATGTCATAGTAATATGGGAATGCATGTTATCTCATAAAAAAATTGAAGAAACATTAAATAATTTAATTCTGGATATTATCAATTCATTTCCAGGAGTCACAAACAATGAAAATAATAGATTTACCACCGAATGCGCCAACTTTAATTGAATCAACAAGAGCTATTGGTTATACATTAGAAGCTGCCATTGCTGATATAATCGATAACAGTATTGCGGCAAATGCTAACGAAATCAATATTTCTTTTTTATCCATAGATAACCCTTATATTTCAATACTTGACAATGGACGAGGAATGATGGGTGATGAATTGACTATTGCAATGCAATATGGAAGTCAAAACCCACTTGATATAAGAAATACAACTGACCTTGGAAGATTTGGGCTTGGACTCAAAACTGCATCTCTTTCACAATGTAGAAAACTCACTGTAGCTAGCAAGCGCAATGAACAAATTGAGGTAAGATGCTGGGATATTGATTATGTGCAAAAGACAGGGAAATGGTCATTACAGTCATTAACATTAGAAGATAATCTTGATTCTATTCCAAATATCAATTCTTTAAAAAGTATTCCTCATGGAACATTGGTAGTCTGGCAAAATTTGGATAGATTAGAATCAGGCACAATTGATTTTAGTAAATCCATGGGAAAACAAATTGATAGTGTCAGAGATCATTTATCTTTAGTTTTTCATAGGTACTTATCCGGCGATAAAGATCTGAACAGAATTTCAATTTCAATCAATGATAACCCAGTCATCCCATTTGATCCTTTTCTTTTAAAGAAAAGTGATAAAACAATGCAAGAAGAAACATATATAGTCCAAGGTGAAAAAATAAAAGTTCAGCCCTATATTCTTCCACATATCTCAAAAATGACTCAGAGTGAATTAAAGAGTATTGGTGGCAACGATGGTTTAAGAAAAATGCAAGGATTCTATGTTTATAGAAATAAACGGCTTATAGTCTGGGGTACGTGGTTTAGAATGATGCCGAAAGCAGAGTTATCTAAGCTTGCAAGAATAAGAGTTGATATTCCGAATACATTAGATAATCTTTGGACCTTAGATATAAAAAAATCGTCAGCAATTCCTCCTGAAGAAGTAAAAACAAATTTATTGAATGTAATTAATAACATTTGTGAAAAGAGCAAACTAAAATATACGAAACGTGGCAAAATCGAAACTAATGATAATTCGATTCATATATGGAACAGGATGAAAGCAAGAGATGGCGGGTTTTATTATGAGATCAACAGAGATCATCCTATAGTTCAATTAATTAAAGAACAACTTGGAACAAATAATTCATCACTTGATACTCTTCTCTTACAAATTGAAAGAAGTATTCCAATCAATCAAATATATGTGGATTTAAATAATGACGATCAAGTCATCAATGAACAACAACCACAAGGCAAAGAAATAGAAGAAGCTTTGAGAGGCATGCTGAATCACATAGAAACAAAAGATAAAAAAATGAACTTTATTATTAGAATGGAGTTGGTCCCGCCTTATTCTCTATACAAAGATATTATCGCTAATATCAAAAAGGAGATATTGAATGAACAATGATTCAAAATTAGAAAAAATAATTTTAGCCGTCATTAATGCTACATATGAAAAGATACCTCCAACAGAAGAAGAATTTAATGACTGTGCAGAAATGGTTAGGAACGAAAATATTCATATTGCTCCAGTTAGCGATGAAGAGTTTATTTCTATAAAAAGACGTTTAAGAGAAATCGTTGTTGTAGATATGGATAAAGGGGTATGTTTAAAAGATCATAATAATGGGCATCAATCATGGTTACCTTCAAGACGAGCATCCATAGATTTCTTTTTCTGGGAAAGATACAAAAACTATTTGGAAGGAGTTAAGAACTGGGGTTCCATACTTACTTCTAAACTGGGACAAATAACCGACGATATCTTGGATGAGTGTGGTGACCCAGAATTAGATGAATTTCATGTAAGAGGTTTAATAATTGGTGATGTTCAATCAGGAAAAACAGCAAACTATACTGCATTAATTAATAAGGCTGCAGATGTTGGTTATGATTTGATAATTGTACTTGCAGGTATTTCAGAGGTACTAAGACGTCAAACACAAATTAGATTAGATCAAGAGTTTTGTGGAAGACAAAGTAATTTATTCTTAGAGCCTCAAAAGAAATCTATTAAATATGTGCCTGTAGGTGTAGGAAGATATGGAAATTCAAAAAAAATAGCATGTTTTACATCTGTATCAAATGATTTTGCTGCAGATGTACTAAAAAGCAATGGTCTTGCATTAACTACTGTTAGATCACCTATTCTTCTTGTTGTCAAAAAAAATAAAACTATTCTTAATAATCTATATATTTGGCTTAAACACAATAATTCTCTAGATGCGAATGGGCACATTGCAAAGAGCTTATTCTTTATTGATGATGAAGCCGATAATGCTTCTATTAATACTAAAGACCCAGATTCAGATCCTACAGCGATTAATAACGCAATTAGAGCACTCTTATCTATTTTTTCAAAAACAACATATGTGGCAGTTACAGCAACACCATATGCGAATATTTTCATCAATCCATCTGAAGAAAAGAATTTAAAAATAAAAAACAAAGACGGAAAAGTAATAGAAACTATCAATAATGCCCCTGATATTTTCCCTGCAGATTTTATATATACGCTTAATGCTCCAAGTGAATACATCGGAGCTGAACAGTTCCTCTCTAAGGAACTTAAGATATGCAACAAGATTGAACTTAAAGAACTTGAAAAATGTATCCCACAAAATCATAAGAAAAGCCTAATCGTCAAAGAACTGCCAGATGATATGTATGAAGCATCAAATTACTTTATTCTCGCAAATGCAATAAGGGATTATAGACATGATGAAAAAGAACATCGATCAATGATGATACATGTCAGTCGGTTTATTAAAGTTCAAAATCAAATAGCGGATATTTTAAACGCATGGCTAGATCATGTAAAATCAGACATTAGAAATTATTCACAACTACCTATCAAAATATCAGATAGATATCCAACAATAAAGAATCTTCACAACACATGGAATAAATATAATTTGACTTCAATATCAGGTCTTAAATGGGAAGAATTGCTAAAAACATACTTATTAAAAGCTATAGCTCCAATAGATGTAAGATCAGTCAACGGTGAAAACAGTACTTCAAGTTTAGATTATGAAAATCATAAAGAAAATGGTTTAAGAGTTATAGCTGTAGGTGGAAATACACTCTCAAGAGGATTAACGCTTGAGGGATTAATGACAACATATTTCCACAGAAACTCTAACATGTATGACACTCTTCTACAAATGGCTAGATGGTTTGGTTTCCGTCCCAATTATAAAGATTTAGTAAAAGTATGGATATCACAGGACGAAATAGATTCCTATGGATATATCTATGATGCCACTCAGGACTTAAAAAAACAGGTCAGCATAATGAAGGATACTGGGTTAAGTCCAAGGGACTTTGGTTTGAAAGTCAAACAATCACCTGGTGCTTTAATTGTTACTGCTAGGTCAAAAATGAGAAATGCAAGTACCATCAAATATCCTATTTCAGTATCTGGGCATTTATTAGAAACACCAAGGTTAGTTACATCAAAACAAACCCTTTCCGATAATTCTATTATTATTGAACAGTTCATCGATAGATTGAGTACTGAAGGAAATAGAATACCAGAATCTGATTCAAGAACAAATGGAAACTATTTTTGGGAAGGAGTATCTTCAGAATCAATTGCAGAACTAGTACGCAGTTTTAAAGTACATCCTTGGAGCTTAAGTTTCAATAGCAAAGCTCTTTCTGATTATATAACTAATAAAACTTGGCCTAATGGGTGGGATGTTGTATTAATTAAAACCGGTACAGGTAATATGTACTCCCATACCATTAAATGTGGGAACGAACAACTTACAATCACTCATACAGAAGAGCGTCAGATTAGTGTATCGAGTTCTAATAACATGCTCTATGTAAGTAGAACAAAACTCAAAGTTGGTTCTGGTAATTGCACTATCATAGGTTTAACAAAAAAACAAATTGAAGAAGCAGAAGCAAAGTTTTCAATTAAAAATGGAATTCATATAAAACCAAAACTTAACACAAATGATTACTTAGTTTTAAAGGATAGAAATCCAATATTAATGATTCATATTCTCAATGCTAAATATGATGACAACCAAAAAGGAAAATATCCTGAGTTTTTATTTGCTATTGGGCTCGGATTTCCAGCAGAAGATATGCCGACTGAATTTGCTTATTATCAAGTTAACCAAGTTGAGCTATCAAAGTGGATAGATGTTGACGATATCGAGGACGAATAATGGAAAGCATAGAAAAATTATTAAGACAGTCATGGGAGAACATAGAGTTTTTCGAAAATGGATCACTTCAACTTAGAATAACTCATCCACTTGAATGGCATGTTGTATACGAAACTCCAACAAACAAAGCATTAGCAATAGTCTCACACTATCCAATCGAATTAGACCAATCAAAATGCATACATACCACATGCAATAGAAGAAAAGATGGGATGTACTATATTTCATTTCTTCTAACAGATACTGAACAAGAGGACGTATTTATTAATCTCTGCAGTAACTTAATTGATTTTTCATCTAGTACAACCAGTGAGAATACATCATTACAAATGGTAAAAATACGTTATAAACAGTGGAAACAATTAATGGAAAATAAAAACATCAGCATTCTATCTGATGAAGAAAGAAGAGGTTTAATTGGAGAATTATTCTTCCTTGAAAAGATGTTACGAACAGAAAAATCGATTGTAGATGTTTTAAATGGATGGGTAGGGCCTGATGGCAACCCACAGGATTTTGTTTATGATGGAACCTGGTATGAGATTAAAACTACACTCCAATCATCTAACACCATCACGATTCATTCACTTGAACAACTTGGGAAAAATGATGATAAAGGAGAATTGATTATTTACAGAATAGATCCGTGTGCACCAGAGTATAATGAAGCATTCACACTACCTAGCATAATTCATAATATTACTCACCTTTTGATGGACAATTTATTTTTCATTGAACTATTCAATGAAAAATTGAATAAAACTGGTTATGTCGAAATTGACGAGTATAAAAAATTTTCATACAAGTATTTCTCTGATGATAGTTATAATGTTGATTCTTCATTTCCGAAGCTTACAAGAAATAATATCCCAGTAGAAATAACAAAATGTGAATATAAGATTAGTATTCCCAGTATTAGTAAATGGAAAAAGGGATAACATCATGAACGCAGAAGAATTCAAAATTGATTTTCTGGAAAACGTTAAAACATCTTCAGTAACAACTGGAGAAGGTTCATGTGCAAGTTTTGTTGAAAATATGGCGTCATACTTAGCCGATAGTGATATTTTAAATGATTATATTCCTAGTTATTGTTCCGGGGAGTATAAAAGAAAGAAATATAGAATTGATGGATATGCATTTGACGAATTGGATAACACCTTGAACATTATTGTCGCTGATTATGATGGTTTCGATGATAATAGAGTTTTAATCATGTCAAATGCTACTCAAATAATAGATCGAACTAAAGTTTTTATTGACGCGGCAATAAATTCAAATCTAAAAGACGAATTAGATATCAGTACATCTGCTTCAGATCTTGTGGATATATTGTTAACAAAGAAAAATGAACTTAATCGTATTAAGATCTTTTTATTCACAGATGCAAAAATCAGTGAACGAATTAAAAATATAAGTATTGAACCTTTTCAGGGAATCCCTATCGAAGCACAGATTTGGGATTTATTACGCTTATATGAGTTTTGTTCATCCCCGGATATAGAAAACATAGAGATTGATTTCAAAAACTATGGAATTAATGGTATTCCATGTATTGAAGCAAATGTTAGCAGCAATCAAAAATATAAGAGCTATTTGGGTGTAATTCCTGGTTCTTTGCTTGCTGATATATATGACAAGTATGGTTCAAAACTATTAGAAGGAAATGTTCGTTCTTTTCTATCTACAAAAGTTGCTGTAAACAAAAAAATTAGAGAAACAATAATTAATTCACCGCAAATGTTTTTTGCTTTTAACAATGGTATTTCTGTTACTGCAAATACTGTCAAAATTGAAGAATTTAATGGTAGCAAGTATATTGTTTCAGCTAGGGACTTTCAGATAATAAATGGAGGTCAAACAACCGCCTCTCTTTATGATGCTCGAAAAAACAGACAGGCTGATTTAAGCCAAATATATGTCCAGATGAAATTAACAGAAATCAATGAATCATTAACTAATACAGATGAATCTGATGCACTGATTAGAGACATTTCTAGATCATCAAATAGTCAGAATAAAGTTAGTGATGCTGATTTCTTTGCAGCACATCCATTTCACCGACGTATGGAACAATTATCAAAAGTCACTTATGCCCCTGCCGTTCATGGGGCTCAATATACAACTATATGGTTTTATGAAAGAGCCAGAGGTCAGTATCTTCAGGAACAAATGCGTCTTACCAACGCTAAAAGATCTGCCTTTTTACTTAAAAATCCTAAAAACCAATTGATCAAGAAAACAGACTTAGCAAAAGTTGCGAATACATGGCTTGGACATCCGGACATTGTCAGCAAAGGTGCTCAAACAAATTTTATGAATTTTGCCGAATATATTGATGAGCAATGGCAGGATAATGAAAAACAATTTAACTCAAATTATTATCAAGCAATTGTTGCCTTAACAATTATGTTTAATCACTTAAATGCTTACATCCCTCGTCAGGAATGGTATGAAGGCGGATATAGAGCTAACATAGTAACTTATTCAATTGCTTTGTTTCATAGATTGATACTAAAACAATTCCCAGGGAACGATTTGGATTTAACGTATATTTGGAATAAACAAGACTTGCCAGAACCAGTTGCTTCTTCCCTCGAACAAATATCAAAAGAAGTAGCGATAAAAATAACTGATGAAAAAAGACCTATTATAAATGTTACACAATGGTGTAAGAAATCAGGATGTTGGGACAGCATACAATCGCTGAGAATTGAATTACCAAATGAACTGGATGATTATCTCATTTCAACTGATGAAGATAAACATCAAAAACGTCTTGCTAGAAAAGAGCAAAAAGTTTGGAACGGGATAAATGCACAAACAGAAGTAGTGAGATATCCTGCATCTCATTGGCAAAGATTAGCTGATTTCACGACTGCTCAACACATGGTTACAGATGCGGATTCTCTTGCACTAAAAATTGCCTGTCAACTTCCTAATAAAATACCTAATTCTATTCAATCTCAACGACTATTGGACTTAGAAATGAGAGCTCGGGAAGAAGGTTTTAAATCCGAAGACTAATGCTTTAAATGAATGTATTATGGAGAAAAAAATGCCGAATACTTATTCAACAAAATCTGGTAAGGCATATTATTGGAACACAATACCTGAATTTATAAATGATGATGCAAAAACAATTCTTGGAACACTTGTCAGGCATTCATTCAATGATAATACGGATCAAACTCAAGCATGGGATAATCAAATCACCGAATTACAAAAAAGACTATATAACAACGGCATAGATGGTGATATCATCTTCGAATACGATATTGTAAGACTTGGAAAAAGAATTGATGTAATTTTGTTAATTAAGCATATGGTGTTTTCTTTAGAGTTCAAGAATGGAGCCAAGGAATTTAAAGCTGCAGATGCGCAACAAGCCGAAGACTATGCACTGGATATTAAAAACTTTCATAAAGAATCTGAGAATTTATATGTTTGCCCAATTTTAATTGCTACAAATGCTCCGAATTATTCAAAAGAACAGTTGTTAGATTGTTATTCGGATAAACAAGTATATCTTCAAAGAGAAAACATAAACACTTTATTCCCAAAAGTTAATATAATCACCAACAAGTATGGAAGTGAAGAGAGAATTGATTTCGATCGATGGTTTAACTCTCCATATTATCCTACACCTACTATTATTTCAGCTGCGGTTCAAGCTTATAAAACTCATGATTTGAGCGAAATTGCAAAATCAGAAGCAGGTCAAGAAAACATCGATGCATGTGAGAAAAAGGTATTTGAAATAATAGAATACGCAAAAAATAAGAATAAAAAATGTGTTTGTTTTGTGACAGGTGTTCCCGGTGCAGGAAAAACACTAGTAGGGTTAGACATCGTTTCTAAACACCTTGACAAAGGAAAAAATAATCTTAGTGTTTATCTCTCAGGAAATGGAGCTTTAGTTGAAGTCTTGAGAAAAGCATTGAAAAATAGTGTCAAACAATCCAACAAAGCTTTATCTCCCAGAGAGAAAAAAGAAGCTGAGATAGGCATTGAACATTTAATAGAAAGCAGTTTTCATTATAAAAAACAATATGCATCAAACACTCTGTGTACACCTGAGCACATTATTATATTTGATGAGGCTCAACGTGTTTGGAATAAAGAAAAAATGATGCAAAAACACAATAAAGACCAATATATGTCTGTTAGTGAACCAAGTCTTTTCTACCGCATCATGAATAAAAGACAAGATTGGGCAGTAATGGTTTGCCTCGTAGGACTTGGTCAGGATATCTATGATGGTGAAGTTGGAATAAACGAATGGTTTAGATGCGGAATAGAAGATTACAATGACTGGGAACTATTTTACTCACCTGATATCTTTTCACAGTCTGAAGATAGAACTATAAATCAAAGAATAATTGAATCATGTAATCGATGTTATCCATGCTATGAATTACATTTAAAAACTTCAATACGATCATTTAGAGCTGAGAAACAATGTGAATTTGTTGATGCTCTTCTTGACAACAATCCTAATAAAGCAAGGGAAACATACAGCCTTCTATCCCCGAAATATCCTATATTGTTAACAAGAAAATATGAAACCGCAAAAAAATGGGTTTGGTCACAGGTTAGAGGGTCTCAAAGATGCGGAGTTCTTGCATGTAGCAGTGCACAAAGACTTAAGCCAGAAGGAATATATGTACATACAGATATAGATGTTAATAATTGGTTCTTAGCTCCAACTGACGACTTAAGATCATCTAATATGCTAGAAATAGTTGCTAGTGAATTTAAAGTCCAAGGTCTCGAAATAGACTGGTCTGTAGTGTGCTGGGATGCTGACTTAAGACGAAACACACAAAACAGCGATTGGGAATACTACAGTTTCAGAGGCACAAACTGGCAACGTAGAAAAAAAGAAGAGCAACAACGTTACTTAATCAATTCTTATAGAGTATTACTTACAAGAGCTAGGCAAGGAATGATTATTTTTGTACCAAAGGGTGTTGACGAAGATGAAGATCCAACTAGAAACAGTAGTTTTTATGATGGCATATATGATTATCTGATTTCATGTGGTATCAAAGAAATATAGAATAACCAATATTCATTAACTATAACGAATAACCATTCAAGACACTTTCACTCAAAGATGATCTTACTGGGATCATGGAATAAGTATCCAATACATTTCTGTATCATAATTAAGTGTTTTTTACGGGATTTTTATAAAATATGTAAATCAATTTATGATTAGGAAAAAAGACAGATGAATACCAACATGAAGATCAAAAACAATAAAATCAATTTGACTGCAATAATCGTAGCAGTCTGTATCATAGCTTCAATGGCCTGTGTATCCTGCAACAAAAAGTCCGAAAAAAAGGTTTACAATGTTTCGGATATCCCTGACTTCACGGAAGAAGCCATGGTATACCTGCAAAAAATAGGAACGGATTTCAGTGACAGGGACGCAGATACTGAAGGCATAAAAGCAGCCAGAGAATGGATATCCGAAGAACTCCATAGTGCAGGCTATGAAGTAATACAGGATGCTTTTAC
>JAEEGL013671027.1_pt1 | contig 12381 bp, 10 predicted proteins | sample 9134231 | NCBI WGS metagenome assembly JAEEGL01 (sample SAMN16246548, study PRJNA631951) | gut metagenome | biome: gut microbiome; feature: rumen; material: fiber-attached | host: Bos | place: Iran: Karaj | collected 2018-10 | reverse complement strand
GATGAGATTGGAATGGGCTATGATTTGCTCGATAAGATACTGTATCTTTACACCGAAAAAGATATGGACAAAACAGAAATAGCTGAAAAACTAGACATTTCAGTTGATGACGTTAATATGATTATCAATAAGATTATTAGGAGCGAACACAAGAGTAAAGTTCCGGAATACCCACAAAAAATATGATGGTGATTTAGTGAGCGAAAATATTGAAAAGAAATGGCAGAAAAAATGGGCTGACGCAAAGCTATTTGAATCAGACCCAGATGAGAGAGAAAAACTATTCATAACAGTAGCTTTCCCATACCCAAGTGGAGCAATGCATATCGGACACGGACGTACATACACCGTACCAGACGTTTATGCAAGATTCAAAAGAATGGAAGGATACAATGTTTTATTCCCAATGGCATGGCACGTAACCGGTGCTCCTGTTATCGGAATTGCGGACAGGATTCAAAGGAAAGACCCATGGACACTTGATTTGTATCACAGGGTTCACGGAGTTCCAAAGGAAACCTTGCCGAAACTTGAAGACCCGGAATACATCGTGAAATACTTCTCCACAGAATACCATGAAGTAATGGATGAAATGGGTTATTCAATCGATTGGAGAAGGGAATTCAGAACAATCGACCCGACATACAGAAAATTCATCGAATGGCAAATCACAACCCTGCATGAAAAGGGCCTGGTCCAAAAGGGTGAACACCCGGTCAAATACTGTCCTAACTGTGACAACCCTGTTGGAGACCACGACCTGCTTGAAGGTGAAGGAGTTGGAGTCAACGAATTGACCCTTTTAAAATTCCCTATTGAGGATAAAATCCTCGTTACCGCAACCTTAAGACCGGAAACAATCGTTGGAGCAACCAACATTTGGTTAAACCCTGATGTGGAGTATGTGCTTGTTAATGCTGACGGTGAAAAATGGGTAATTACAAAAGAAGCTCACTACAACTTGTCAAATCAAATCAAGGATTTGGACATTATCGAAGAAATTGATCCTAATGATATAATTGGTAAAATGGCTAAAAATCCATTTACCGGAGATGAATTACCAGTTTTCCCTGCTAGCTTTGTAAGTGCATCTTACGGAAGCGGGGTCGTATTTTCAGAACCTGCCGACGCTCCGGCAGACTACATTGCACTTCAAGACCTGAAGAAAAACGATGAATTAATCGCTAAATACAATCTTGAAGGCATCATCGAAAATGTGGAACCTATTCCAGTATGTACACTTAAGGGATACGGTGAAATTCCTGCAGCAGACATCATCGAAAGATTGGGCATCACCGACCAAAACGATGAAAAATTAAGCGAAGCGACCAATGAACTATACAAACAGCAACACAGTAAAGGTACAATCATTGAATCAATACCTGATTTCGGTGGTATGAAAGTTAGATTCGCTCGTGAAGAGTTAAAAGAGAAATTAATCAATGAAAACATGGCCACAATCATGTACGACTTCGCTGAAAGGCCAGTAGTGTGCAGATGTGGTAACAACTGTGTCGTTAAAATAATGGATGACCAATGGTTCATGAAATACGGTGATGAGGAATGGACCGAAAAAACCTTAGAAGTTCTTGAAGGCGAAACAATCATTCCAAAAGAGCTTAAAAACAACTTTGATTATTACATTAACTGGTTAGACGATTGGGCATGTTCCAGAAAGGTCGGTCTTGGAACAAGACTCCCTTGGGACAACCAATGGCTTATCGAACCATTGACAGACTCCACAATCTACATGTCCTACTATTCAATAGCCAAATACTTACGTGACATGAACCCTGATGACTTGACAATACCGTTCTTCGATAAGGTATTGTTAAATAAGGATTCAGGTGAAATCACAGTTCCTGAAGAAAAGGTTAAAGAAATCCAGGATGAATTCAACTACTGGTACCCATTGGATTGGAGATTATCTGCAAAAGACCTTGTAGGTAACCACTTAAGTTTCCTAATGTTTGCCCACAGCGCAATCTATCCAAAAGAAAAATGGCCAAAAGGAACCGTAGTGTTTGGAATGGGTCTTTTAGAAGGAAACAAGATGTCCTCATCAAAAGGTAATGTAATTCTCCTAAGAGATGCAATCAGAGACTACACCGCAGATGTCGTAAGGCTCTTCCTGATGGCATCCGCAGAACCATGGCAAGACTTCGACTGGAGAGAAAAGGAAGTGCTTGGAACCAAAAGAAGACTTGAATGGTTCAGGGAATTTGCAGCCAGAATCGAAGAAATAAAAGGATCCAAACTTGATTTAAGCAATATCGAGGAAGTTGAATTAACCCGTACAATCGACTTATGGATGATGAGCCAGCTCAACGAGCACATCAAAAAATCAACCGAAGCATTAGAGGTCTTCCAAACAAGACAAGCTTTACAGGAATCCTTGTTCCTTCTCAAAAAGGATGTTGACCACTACCTATACAGGGTCAAACACTTGCTTGACTCACAGGACCCTGCAATCATTTACGTCCTGTCCACAGTATTGGAAGCATGGATCAGGCTTTTAGCGCCATTCACTCCTCACACTTCTGAAGAGTTATGGAGCACTTATGGTGGAGAAGGATTTGTAAGTGAAGCAGCTTGGCCTGAAGCCGATGAGACTTCAATAAGTCCTGAAATTGAAAAATCAGAGGAATTGGTTGAAAACATCATCAAGGACATTGCCCACATCAAGCAGATGGTTGGAGACGAAGTGGAAAAAATCCACATCTACCTTGCCCCTGACTGGAAATGGGAGCTCTACAAAATAGCTGATGAAGTTGGAAAACCTGACATTGGTCAAATCATGGGAAGGGCTATCGGTGCTAATATTTACGACGACAAAAAGGAAATAGCAATGGTGGCTAAAAAAATCGGTAAGGAAATAACCAAAACCCGCTACATCGGAAAAATTGACGAAGAGGAAATCTTAACCGATGCACTTGACTACATTAAAGAGGAATGTGGAAATGAGGTTATCATTCACACCGATGACTCATACGACCCACAAAATAAGGCTAAAAACGCTATGCCTTACAAACCAGCTATATTTATGGAATAATTAACTTTATTCCACTTCTATTTTTTTTACATTACCCGGCTTGTTGTCGACATACACTTTATATACAGAGCCTATCCCAATGTATTCGATGACAAATATGAAAAAGCTTAAAACCGCATCAATAACGCTGTCAATGATGGTGAATGGAATATGATAAGCCACTAACCATGACAAAACGAGAATGGAAATTATAATTTTTGTATAACCCATTGCATAGCTTCTCCAACCGATTATGTCAATTGCACGTTTGATGCGGACAAAATTGAATGAATTGAAAAACCTTCCGCCATCGGCAAGCCTGGCAAGGGACAATTCCATGAAGAATGTGGTAACATAGAGAATTATGAGTCCGGAAACGATAAATATTGTGAAACTGACCGGATCATGAACCCTGATCAAATGTAAAGTTTGATAATAGTTAAAAACAAGACTTTCAAGTTCAAATTCTGGAAAGTTTAGGAAAGTTGAACAATACCACATGAGAAGACCCTGAATTGCAGTATAAACGGAGAAAACGAAAAATCCTTTAAAACCTAAAGTAATGAGTTTTTTAGGCAGTATTTTAGGTAATCTGCTACCTCCATAAATTACATCCCTAGTAACCTGCAATCCATAACCCATCATTATTATGGAAAATATAGTCGGACCTATTAGAATTGAATCGAAAAAATCGATAATATAATGACATGAAAATAAAAATACCATTATAAAAATTAAAAATAATTTGTTTTCTGTACAATAATCATATGTATTTTTTATAATATTATGTGGCATCCGACTCTCCGATTATATTTTTTTATGATTTTAATTAATGAAACTTTCGATATCATAATTTTCTTGCAAACATCAGATATCCGCTATGGCCAACCATTCTTGTCTTGGGCCTTACGCCTTGGGTCCTGACCTCCAGGCCACGTTCCAATGTCTCAAAAATCTCAATGTCATAAAAGCCAAGCTTTTTGGCAACACGGTAGGATGTTTCTGCCTGGTCGATGTATGGTGCATAAACACAAAGCCATCCGCCAACATTTAAGGACTCCATGACCTCCTCAAATATTTCAAACGGCTTAGGCAAATCCAGAAAGACCAAATCGAGATTATCCTCATCTATTCCATCCTTGATGTTCTTGTTTTTGACATGGATATTTGTGATTCCGAACCGGTCAATGTTCCTTTGGGCCACTTCCGCAAAGTCCTCACGGATTTCATAGGTGTACACGTCCCCTTCGGGGCCGACAACATTTCCGAAGTTAAGCGCAATGGCGCCCGCTCCGGTTCCGGCATCGACCACACGGCAGCCTGCACCAAGACCCGAATGGGCCAAAACCTGTCCGATGTCCTTTTGAATCAGTATTGAACATCTTCTATCCATTATGTCGATGAAATCATTGATGTTCGGTTTCATGATTTTGAAGGTGTGGTCAAGGTGACTCTTGACCTCGTCACCGACCTCGGCATTGTCCAAAACATCGGCCTTGACGATTCCCAAATCGCTTTGAAAATCCTCACCTGGCTTTAAGACATACTTCTTGCCACGCTCATCTAAAATCATCTTCATTCTTGTAGCTCCGCTAACCTTTTAACCCTTTTCAATGAATCCGGGTGAGTGGACAGCAATTCCATGATTCCGCTTTTTGAGGAGATTTTGACATCTGCACTGACAAGTCTTCTTAGCTCCTCATCTGATATTCTTCCGTCACCGTCGAAATCTATCTGCCTGAAATCGGTGATGTCATGCTTTGCGTTGTTAATGTCATTGACGAAGAATGCACGGTTGGAATTCAAATCGTTGATTGTTTCCTCATTGCATCTTGCGGCGCCATAGGATAATTTATATAATGCTGATACCAAGGCGGCAGGGCGGTTTCCAAATTCGACGCTTGCCTCATCTGCATAGTATTCGCGAGTTCTTGAAATGAACAGAACAAGCAATTGACCAATCAGGTAGAACACATAACCCAAGATGCCGATGATGATTCCGCCACCGTTCCTGCTGTCTCCGGAAAACATGAATGACAGTGCGATGTAATAGCAAATCATAGGAATTACACTTACGGCAGCAGTCACAAGCATGTCATTATGCTTGATGTGGCCCATCTCATGTCCGATTACTGCCCTTAGCTCATCCCTGTCAAGCAAGCCTAAAATCGGACGGGTGATTGCGATATGTCCGCTTCTGCTGGATCTTCCATATGCAAAAGCGTTTGGAATGTTGATTTCGGAAAGGCCTATCTCAGGCTTTGGAATGCCTGCCTCATCTGCCAGTTCCTGAACCATCTGATGGATGTGAGGGGCTTCAGCCTCTGACAACGGCCTAACATTCATTGAACGTTTGACCAGACTTGGTCCGAACCAATACTGTAAAAATGTAATTACTAAACTCATTACCATGTATAACTGCCAATGGCTTATTCCCAGATACCATCCTACAATCATGATAAGGAAATAGACAAGGGAAAACATTATAATGGAAGTTAACATCATCCTTAATTTAAGTTTCCATGTACCTCTCATTTTTAACACCTATGAAAATATTACTTTTCAAATGCTCACTTTAATTATATATTAGTTTGATTTCATATATTAAAAAAGTTATATCAAAAAATAGTTTAACAACCTAAAACATAAATGTTACTATAAAAAAATGGTGATTAAATGAGCGGACCATGGGTAGAAAAATACAGACCACAGAAACTAGAAGACATCGTAGGACAAAAGCAAATCGTATCAAGATTAGAAAAATATGTAGGCGAAGAAAGCATGCCGAATCTAATGTTTACAGGTCCTGCAGGTGTCGGTAAAACAACCACAGCCTTAGCACTGGTAAAATCCATCTTAGGAGAATACTGGAGACAAAACTTTTTGGAATTGAATGCATCCGATGCAAGAGGAATCGATACTGTAAGAGACCGCATAAAAAGCTTCTGCAGATTGAAACCTGTCGGCGCCCCATTCAGGATAATATTTCTGGACGAAGTCGACAACATGACCAAGGATGCACAGCACGCACTCAGACGTGAAATGGAAATGTACACTAAAACCGCCTCATTTATTCTTTCATGTAACTATTCATCAAAAATCATTGACCCAATCCAATCAAGATGTGCAATATTCAGATTCGCTCCAATAAAGGCGGAGGAAATAAAGGAACGCTTACAATTCATCTGTGAAAATGAGGGATTTGAAGCGGACGACAAAGGCCTTGAAACAATCGTGTACTTCGCTGAAGGGGACATGAGAAAGGCGGTCAACGTATTGCAGGCCGCAGCTTCAGAAGGCGAGGCAATCACCGAGGATGCAGTTTACGAGGTAGTGTCCAAGGCAAAACCGCAGGACATCGGAAACATGATCAACAAGGCATTGATTGGTGACTTTATGGGCGCACGTAACATCTTAAGGGACACCATGGTGCTTCAGGGAACCAGCGGCGAAGATATGGTTACCCAAATTTATCAGGACGTTTCAAAAAGGGTTCTTGACGGCAAAATGGATGCGAACATTTACATGGATTTAATTGAAGCAATAGCTGAATGCGATTTCAGAATAAGAGAAGGAGCAAATCCAAGAATACAGCTTGAAGCTCTCCTAACCCAATTCTTATAAGGTATAAAATGTTATGGACGGACAAATACCGACCGCAGGAACTATCCCAAGTGGTTGGTAACAAAAAAGAGATTAAGATAATCACAGATTGGGTAGACCAATGGAAACAGGGCAATCCCCAAATCCCATTGCTTTTGGTAGGTCCCCCTGGAATTGGAAAGACCACCCTGGCACTGATCATAGCCAAGGAATTCTCAGAATCCATTGAGCTGAACGCCAGTGACAAGCGTTCACAGGACGTAATCAAGAGCACAATCGGCGAATCCTCATCCTCAAGGTCACTGTTCGGCGACGAATACAAGCTGATCATTCTGGACGAGGTTGACGGAATCCATGGAACCAATGACCGTGGAGGGGTGAAAGCAATCGGTGAGATAATAAAGAACTCACAGCACCCAATGATTCTAATAGCCAACGACTTCTACTCAAAAAGATTGCAGTCAATAAAACCGAAATGTACTGTAATCAAAATGAAAAAGTCAAGATGGAACTCCATCTCAGCGCTTTTAAGGAAAATTGCCCAAGCCGAGGGGGTTGAAGTGGAACCTGCCGCATTGAAGGAAATTGCGGTGAAATCACAGGGAGATGTCAGGTCAGCCATCAACACACTGCAGGCACTTGCCGACAAGGACCATGTGCTGGACGTGGACGATGTTGAAGGAATGGTTACCAAGGACACCCGTTCAGACATCTTCAACGCAATCACAGGAGTCTTGAAAAGCAAAACCCCGGCACATGTCAAGGAGGCCATGTGGATTGAAGAGGATCCTACCCTTGTAATGGAATACATCGCCGAGAACATACCAAGGGAATACAAGAAAAAGGACGAAATCCAAAAGGCTTACGATTACATCTCAAAAGCGGACATATTCTTTGGAAGGACCAACAGAAGCAGAAATTACGGTTACTGGAAATACGCAAGCGATTTCATGGGAATTGGAGTAAGCATCTCCAAGCATGAGACCTACAAGAAATTCACAAAAATCCAGACCCCAACAATATTCACCACAATGGGTCGCAACCGTGGGAAAAGAAACCTCAGGGACGGAATAGCCGAGAAGATGTCAGAGAAAATGCACATATCCCACAGCATAGCAATCTCAATGTTCCCTTACCTTGAGATAATGTTTAAGAATGATGAGTTGGCATGGGAGATAAGTTACTTCCTAGACCTTGATGAAACGGAAATAAAACGCTTCAGGAAAAAGAAGATTCCTAAAAAAGTAGTCGACAAAATGGAAAAGCAAAGAGCTCAAATGAGAGTTGAAGAACGTGACAGACGCGCTGAAGAGCTTAAGAATCAAATGATGAATGTCATTCCGGAAGTTGATGAACCTTCAACTGGCGACGAATTGCCATTTGAAATTCCAGGAATCGGTGAAGTTAAGGAAGAAACCGTTGAAGAGGAACCGGTTGAAGAAGAAGTAATTGAAGAAGAAAAAACTGAAAAGAAAGAGAAAAAGAAAACAGATAAGCAAGTTTCACTTTTCAGCTTCTAACTTTTTTCAATGTATTCGGATGCCTTAACCACATTTTCCTTATATTGCGGTGCGACATCCTCCAGGAATTCGCTAAAGGAATTGGCCAATTCGTTTTTGTTTTCACAATCCAATCCTTTTTGACCATCCATTTCCAAAAATGAGTTTATCCAGTCCAGTGAAACATTTGCCAACGGATAAATCTCATTGTCATCACGCCTAAAGTTCAGGCCTTCACCCTCAAATATTGACTCAAAAATATTGTTGACCTCATCGTCGAGGATGATTGGGTTAACCTTCAGGTCATATTCGCCATCATAAACCAATTCCGCACCATATTTTCTGGTGTAGGGCTCCAGCAATATTTCAATCATGAAATTGTCCTCAGGCATCAGTATTCTTGAATTCGGCTTTATCTCAAGTGCCAGATGCTTTGATGACTTTGCACATATCTTCTGAAATAGCTTATTCCTTACAACCTTTATTTCAGGATATTGCTTGTTAAAGGTAGCTTCACGTTTTCTTGAGAACTTTGAGAATCTCAAATTGTTAATATAGATTTTTTCAGGAGTGTATGAAATGAATCTGCTATCCACACCTATTAGTTTCAGATACTTCAGCACATCCCTTTTGGATGTTGTGAACTCCTTCTCAGTTTCAGCCAGTCCAGAAATGTTAAACATTAAATCCATATTATCATTCTAAATTGAGTGTTTTTCTTAAGGCTTCTTCCATTACATCTATTGGGGCTTTTTTGCCTGTCCATATCTCAAAGCTTTCTGCCCCCTGATAGAGCAGCATCTTAATGCCGTATACAGGTTTTGCACCCGCATCAATGGCCTCTTTTAGGAGAACTGTTTCGTTCGGATTGTAGACCGCATCGAAAACCACAAGATTCTCATGCATATCCTCGGCAAGGGCAATCGGATCGTCATTAATGTGAGGATGCATTCCCACAGGAGTGGTGTCTATCAGAATATCCGCATCATTCAGACAATCATTAATGTCGGAAACTGAACCTGACCTGACACTACCAATCAGACCAGAATTCAAAACATCATCCGCCAGGTTTTGAGCCTTCTCAACGTTTCTGTTTAATATTGTCAAGGATCCGGCACCGTATTTTGCAATATAAAATGATATTGCTCTTGAAGCTCCGCCAGCACCCGCTATGACAACATTCTTATCTTTGAGAGAGGTTACTTCCTCAATCGCCTTGATAGCTCCAATTCCGTCGGTATTGTACCCTTTCATCTCCTTGAAATCGATTGTGTTGACAGCCCCTATCAGACCAGCGACCTCATCAATCTCGTCCAGATAATCCATCACCTGAATCTTATGGGGGATTGTGACATTGAATCCCTTGATGTTCAGTGATTTGGCACCGTCAATGGCTGATTTCAAATCTGAAGGGTCGACATCGAAGGCGACATAAGCGTAATCCATTCCCAAAGCCTCAAATGCCGCATTGTGCATTGGCGGTGAGAAACTGTGTTCGACAGGATGGCCTATCAGACCTACAATATTTGTACTACCTTTAATATTCATATATTATTTAATTGATTACCAAACATTATATAAATTTGTATACACAAATTTTAATTATAATATATCACAAGATAAGGAGAACAAAAATGGAATTTACAAGACCAAGAGGTACAAGAGATTTTTTATTTGAAGAGATGAGACAAAGAAAACAAGCGGAAGGTACCTTGAGAAAAGTATTTGAAAGTTACGGTTATCAAGAAATCAAAACACCCTTATTTGAGGAATTAAGTTTATTTACAACAAAATCCGGAGAAGAAATTGTAGACCAACTGTATAATTTCAAAGACAAGTCAGACAGGGAATTGACCCTAAGGCCTGAAATAACAGCTCCAGTTGCAAGATTATATTTGAATGAGCTTGAAAAAACAGCAGTCAAGCCAATAAAGCTATATTATTACGGAAGCTGTTTCAGATATGAAAGGCCGCAAAAGGGAAGGTTCAGACAGTTCTGGCAATTCGGATGTGAACTGATCGGTGCCAAAACCCCTCAAGGTGAAGCGGAAGTTATAGCATTGTGTTCAGACGCAATACAATCCTTAGGAATCACCACCGCCGATGTCAACATCAACCACTTGGGAATCATCAGGGGACTCTTCAAGCACTTCGACATCTCCACCGAAACCCAAAGGGAAATCATGGTGGTCATCGACAAGGGCGACAAGGACCTTCTAATCGAATCCCTAAGCGGAGACGAGCCTGTCATCGACAATGACGAATTGAATCAGATTTTATTGAAGCTCATCGACCTTGTTGGAGACAAATCCATAATAAGTGAAGTTGAAGAATTGATTGCTCCTTATGATGAACCGAAAGAGGCTCTGGAAGAATTGAAAGAGCTCATTAGTCTTTTGGAAGCCTTCCAGGTTGAAAACTACACACTAAACCTCGGGGTTGCAAGAGGCCTTGACTATTATACCGGAATTGTATTTGAGATTTATGTTCCTGAACTTGGCGCCCAAAAGCAAATCTGCGGCGGAGGATCATACAGTCTTGTAAAAGTGTTCGGAGGCCAGGAAGTTGAATCAACCGGTTTTGCCCTTGGATTTGACAGGCTGATGAACGCAATCGAGGAGCTGACCGAAACCGAGGAATTGCCTTCACACCTTGACGTTTATGTGGCTCCAATCTCAAAGGACGTCAGAACAGACGCATTTGAAATCACACAGACATTAAGACAGAATGGAATAAAGACAGATGTTGACCTGAACGCTAAGAAGTTCAAGAAGCTTATGAACTATGCGAACAATATAAAAGTCCCTAAAATAATCATTGTAGGCGCAAAGGACCTTGAGGAAGGAAAAGTGACCGTGAAGGACATGGTCAGCGGAGACCAAGAACTGGTTGACATCGAGAATATCGTTACCTACCTAAAAGAGGAATAAAGATGAATATTAATTTTAGACATGAAATCAATGGAATTCCAGTGATTACCGCCATTGCACAAGATAAGGAGACAAATGAAATATTGATGCTTGCCAACATGAATAAGGAAGCATTAATAAAGACAATAGAAACCGGCAAAGCGCATTATTGGAGCACTTCCAGAAACAAGCTATGGCTAAAGGGAGAATCCTCAGGCCACTTCCAGAAGGTTCATGAAATCCTTGTTGATTGTGACATGGACGCCATTATCCTAAAGATCACACAAACCGGAGCTGCATGCCACGAAGGATACCAATCATGCTTCTTCAGGAAACTGAAAACAGAAAACAAGATTAATATTGATGATTTAAGCGATGATGACTTGGAAATCATCCTAGAGAGAATTGTTAACCCAGATGACGTGTATTAAAATGAAATGTATTATACCAGACACAAGCGCTGTTATCATAGGTGCAGTGAGCAAAATCATAGAGGAAAGCGATTTGGATTACCCTGAAATCGTTGTGCCTGAAGCAGTCGTTTGTGAACTTGAACACCAGGCCAATGCCAACCGTTCAGAAGGCCATAAGGGCCTTAAGGAACTTCAAAAGTTACAGGAAATGCAGGATGAGGGCGAACTGGCAATCAGCTTTAAAGGAAAGAGCCCAACCAATTATGACATCAAGTATGCCAAAAGCGGAGAGATAGACAGCATTATCCGTGATGTGGCAAGAAGCGAAATGGGAACCCTGCTGACAAATGACAAGGTTCAGGCAGAAACCGCAAAGGCACAGGGAATACCGGTTTACTATTACAAACAGGAATTTGAACTGAAACCGTTGTCAATCGAGAAATACTTCGATGATAACACCATGTCCATCCACCTGAAGGAAAATGTCGTTCCGATGGCCAAGAAAGGAATTCCTGGACATATCCAATTTGATGTGCTGAACGAAAAGACTCAAAGTTACGGGGAGCTCAAGGAGATAGTTGACGAAATACTTGACAAGGCAAAAAGCGACCCTAAGACATATCTGGAATCCGACAAGGAAGGTTCCTATGTTGTTCAGTCAAGGGAATACCGTATTTCAATAGCTTACCCACCGTTTTCCGAAGCCTTGGAAATCACCGCAGTGAGGCCTGTGGCAAACATTGATTTGGACGAATACCACTTATCCAAAAAGCTGCTTGAGCGAATCAGAACAAACGCTGAGGGAATACTGATTTCAGGATCTCCCGGAGCGGGAAAATCCACATTCGTGCAGGCAATCGGTAAATATTACTCAACCAAACTAAACAAGGTCGTCAAGACAATGGAGTCCCCAAGGGACCTTCAGT
>JAEEGL012711287.1_pt1 | contig 12381 bp, 41 predicted proteins | sample 9134231 | NCBI WGS metagenome assembly JAEEGL01 (sample SAMN16246548, study PRJNA631951) | gut metagenome | biome: gut microbiome; feature: rumen; material: fiber-attached | host: Bos | place: Iran: Karaj | collected 2018-10 | reverse complement strand
TTCTGTCAGATAATCAATCTCTGACTGTCTGCTTTCTGCTCCATGAATATAAGATAATTCCATAGTGTGTATTGTCTGAGTAGGTGTAGCCATACCGTCACGATGGTGATGATTTTTATAGGCATAATCTTCAGCATTTTGTCTAATTTCTTCTTTCGTCATTTATTCTGCTCCTTATTAATAATCATCATCTCCATAACAATCATCGTAGAAATCTTCATCTTCTACATATTCTTCTTCAAGATATGAATAGTTTGCCCACGCTTCATCACTATCCCATAAATCAAAAGTATCACTCATTTACCCCTGCTCCTATTTACAAACTTGTTTCGTGCTTCAATATATTTCTTATAAGCATTTCTTCGTCTTTCAAGGTCCTCTTTACGAATATCTTTACACATACCATAAATACAATGTGCTTCCATCTTCAATCGAAATAATTCATGAAGTTCTTCTTTCATAATCCTTGCTCCTTTAATTATAAAACGATTCAATTTCAAACTTAAAACGTTTATCACCCTTTCGATATCCGTATCTTTTTTCCTGTTCCCCATATACGATAGTAATAGCTCCTTTTGTTTCCAAAATAGCACGAACATTGTCAAAATCGTTATCGACTTTATTAAGAATTGTATCAATTACTGTTACCTTCATAATCCTAACTCCTTCTTGGTAAATGTTCTTTTTATATCAGAATTATGAACCACCATTGTTACGGTATCACAATTATGTCTTTTGATATAATTAGTTGCGAGAAGTCTCAGGGTGTCTTCACTTGGCTTAGTACTGTCTGTTTTAGCACCAACAACGTTTACAATCTTTCCAAATGGATAATTCATAATCCTTACTCCTTTCTAGCGATACATAAAACCTTTACGGTCTTCCAGAACTTCCTTAGCATTTGTCAAGACAAGTTCTCCATTCCTTAATTCATATTCTGATGGAACATAAAACTCTTCATACAATTCTGAAAAGAACAATCCGTCTTCAAACAACTCAGGGATTAAATCTTTGAACATGTCCATTGAATTCTTTTCTTTACCATCTTCAGGATAATTTTTGATGTCACATTCAATGTGCCATTTACCTGTGGTTTCGTTATATTCACAAACATTTTCATCAAAATCCACCGAACCATAAAAAATCATTGAAGAACGCTGACCAGTTTTGAAGTCTTTGAATAAATCAAACCCAATATCATCAACCGCTCTCTCAAAAGGTATGTCATAATCATGATTATCATAATAATCAATAAGTTGTTTAATCTTCTGACGATACTGTTCCTTTACACTTCCTTTAATAACAAAATAAGTATACATTCCCATAATCCTTACTCCTTCACCATTTCTGATTCGAATAATTGATACAAATGCCCATTTTCCAATTTCACTTCATACAGTGTTGAATTAGGATTATTGCATTTGAGCCAACGTTTAGTTTTAACAACCTTCATGCCATTTATGTTACAAATATCGTTTGTTAAACGAACAGTGTAGCCAGTAAAATCTTTAAGAACTTCCTTCATCTTAGCACTCCTTACCATTTCTTTAATGTCGGATATTTTTTAAGAAGTTCCGGCAAATCTTTTTCTGTCATTCCATAAATACCAGACATACTTGTGAATATCTGGTAACCTACAGAATCCGTTATGTATCTCTTTCCAAGATTGGCATAGAATGGATGCTGGTCAGAACTCATAAGATTCGTGCTTTTAAGATGAATAATTCCTGATTGAAATTCAGGTTCTTTCAACAGATGTGGAACGTCTCCTAAAACAGGATGTTCAAAATGTAGAATAATATAATTTTCAAACATGATTTGCTCCTTATTTATTATACCACAAAACACCAATCAACTGTCTTTTATCATCACTAAAGTGGTCGATGATTCTTTCAATTGTTTCATCAGGTAATCCATAATGGTCTTCATCTTCCGCAATTTTCCATACATTAATACCATCACGGAAACAACTATCACCTTTTTCAAGCTGTAGCGTTTCTTTATTTATAAAGAGTAATTCACCACCACCATCACAAGGTAACAATTCATCATTTTCTACTCCCTTTTGAAATTCCGCAACTGAATTAAAAATCCAAGGGTCTGCCAAACATTCCAAAAACCATTCTTTACTCATAATTTTACTCCCTTATTCTTTAACGTAGCCCTTCATAACCGGAGAGGCAGGGAACTCACACATCTTACGTGATTCCCACGCTTTCTCAAAGGAATCAAAATAATCTGAGTAAAGAATAATGTCTGTAGGTGCTTCCCAAAGATTGCAATATCCACGAATTTCAATTTTAAAGTAAGTATAAAACCAAACTTCTTTCATAATTTGCTCCTTAGTTATCTCTAACTATCTGTAATTATAATACATAGTAAAATATTTGTAAAGTGAAAAATTATAATATTTTTAAAAATTCTTCTGCTTTATTTACAGCAACCATAAATGCAAACATTTTCTTTTGCTGCGTTTCAATATCTGTACCACTATAAGTATCTGGTCTATTTTGAATTAATTTTTTAATAATTTCTTCAAGTTCTTCAATACGCTTTTTAGAATTATCCAAATCTTCTATGAGTTGTTTGTGTTGTTCTTGCCATTCAGAAATCATATTTAATTTTTCAATTTCATTCATTGTTTTGCCTCCTTAATTAATTCGATATCATTTTTTGAAATCATTATTTTATCATTTATCTTTCCCCAATACAGGACTTCATCGAGATTTTCATCACCTGTACTTGTAAAATCAGAAGGATTAAGATTTTTAGTTGATATTTTATAACAATCATTATCGGAACTTTTCCAAGTATCTATATTTTCTGCTAAATATATACACCATTTTCCTTGATGTGAACCTATCAAGCCATTTTTGATAATTAATAATCTGTTTTCTTTTGAAGAATAATGGTATAAATATTTTGGCATTCGTTTCATATTTATTAACTCTCCTTTAGTTCTGAAAGTACAATTTCTTTCCAAGCGATAATGTCCTCTATGTCGATAGGATAATCACAATCAGTATCAGAATAAAATCTTTTACCGTTTTTACTGTAATACTTATCAAGCATATAATATGCAAAAATGTAATCTTCGGTATAATTGCGTACTCTTACCAACAACTGCTTTTCTTCCAATTCTTTATTCGGTAAATCTCCGTCTTTTACATAATGCCATTCATTAGCCTTGTTATAGCCGAACTCTGCACCGTCTTTATGGGTTTCATAAATAACTGCTCTTAACTCTACCAACTCTGCAAAATTTAAGTTCGTCTGCTTGTTGACTTTCCAGTTATTTGCATATTCCTTAGATTCTTTCTCAAACATTATTTACTCCTTAAATGGCGTACATATTTGTTATTTAATTTTTCAAGCAAAAAGTTTCTTTGTTCTTCTGTCTGAACCTTCGCAACAATTTCTTCTTTTCTAGGGATTGCCCTATTATTATCTTCAATCCAACCAAAAGGAATTATGTTACCCTTGATGTAATCCTCTTCTTTCCAATCAGTCGATTTAAGTATCAAAAACATAGTTACTCCTTTATTTTAGTTTCCGCCTTAAAAGTAAAATAACAGGTTTTCTTATTTTACTTTTCCACCTCGTCTAAAATTGTCTGCATAGTTTCCATAAATAATTCTGCAACTAACTTTTGCCTAATGCCAAACTGCTTTGCGATTTTATCTATGGATAACCCACAAGCCTTACATAGATTTCTTATCTGTTCAAAATATTCTTTATCCCATATCTCTACATCATTCATTTTCCTATCTCCTTTACAAATTAACTCTCTCAAACTTTTGGTAGAACTCATTTGTCTGCCTTACAAATATTTTGCCATTCATATCCTTTACATCATTTATGCTTGTATAAACAGTATAGTCAATATCTTCACGACCATTGGTACATTCAATTGCTTCATCATAAAGGACAACGTAAATGTTACCTGTCTTTTTGTGTTTCCAAACAGAAAGTTTATTGCTCTCAAACATAGTTACTCCTTATATATACTACATTTTATCATTTTGCTTGGGGGATAATTGTAATTTCTTAAAGAACAATCGTTTCTTGTACAAGTATTACAAAGATGTCTTTTTTCTTTCCTTTCTTCTACTTTGAAGTTTTGAAACAAAAAGAAAAGAAAAGGAAATAACCAAACTTTCATATTCTTACTCCTTAATTTCATAAACTCTACCACGATACCAAAACGGATATTTCTTTGGATTTCCTTTTCTATCAGCAATATAACTGTGCCATTCTTCTTGCTCTTCCATAGGTGTATCTTCATGAGCAGTTCTTGTTTTCATTTTATATTTACATCTAATGGGAGTTAAGAAGGTATCCATATCATTAAAATCATGAGCCATTACAATAAATTTTCTTCCGTCTTTTGTTCCGCATAAATAAGCACAAACAGTAAAAGAATGTTTGAATATCCACGAATATTCTAATTTCTTGTCTCTATTACATGTTAATGTTTTATATTCTTTATGTTCTTTATTCACCAAATCTTTAATTTTCATATTTTATTCCTTAATCTTTCTATCTGAAATTACTTTCTGCTTGAAATAATCAAACGGAAGTTCCTTCACAATTTTTACATCTTTAAGTAATGGCTCATTATCTGCACCATATCCAACTTCAATACCTGTTACAACATAAATCTTTTTATTCGGATCACAACCACAACAGTTTTCTGGATTATATGATTGTGAAAAATCTCCACTTGTAAACAGTGTCGGATGTGGGGCAACAAGCTGATATAAATCTGTATCAAAGTTGTAAACACAATCCCATACTGAAACACCATTTTCATAACCTACAACTTCATAACCGTCTCCGATACAACCATTTCCTATTTTGCTTTTTTCGTCTTTTGGTATTTCCCCAAAACGGATATACTCTTTCATTTGCTTATTACAAAGTTCATAGATACTTCTTAATTTATGCTGATAAGGTAAATCAGAATTAAGTATCATATCAATTATATCCAAAGTCATTTCTCTACCTCGCTTGTATTAAGCGGTTCAAATTGTTCATTATGTTCACAAACAAAACTTCCAAAAAGGGGCTTCTAGTTTTGCTATACAACTTCCATCAATATCACAATTAGCACAATCTAAACACTTCTGTTTTTCTTCTTCTGTCATTTTTCCACCTCAATATCTTTTAAGAATTGCTCTGCTTTATCGTATAATTCAGAATAACCTGTTCCACCTGTTTCCGTTATCATAAAATCTTCAATTATTTCTTTTGCTTTGGTGATTTGTGATATAAGCCTGTTGTTCTTTCTTGCTTCAAGTTCGTGTTCACTTCTCATTAGATTTTTCAGTTCTTCGATTTTTGATTCATAAAATTTTATATCGAGTTCTAATTCCTTTGTCTGTTTGTTTGCTTCTGTGTCTAACCCTTTCATAAATGCAATCAGATTACTTGTTACCTGCTTTGCTTTTACTTCAATTTCCTTTTCTATTTTCTCTGTCATTTTTCTTTTATCTCCTTTACTTAAATATTTGCGTCTGTGAAGTATCAATTAATTCAGAACGCTCAAACCTTGGAAAATTATAATCAGTAAGTTTATCTTCCGAATTACTTGTGCTTTCAGTTGTACTGTTACATCTAGGACAAAGCCAATATATACCACCGCCTGTATGTTCACATCTAAGCATTTGCATACCACCACATTTAAGACATTTCATTTTTCCACCTCGCATTTACAACATACAAACGGAAGATAGGTTCTAATCTGTTCACCTTTTTCTGTTTCAATCATTAAGCCATTTTCAAAAAACTCAACAATCTTTCCTTTTGTTCCTGTTTCAAAATTATTTCTCGGATTTGCTCTTGGTGCATTAAACAGTTGAACTACATCATTAAGTTCATATTCGAGCAAATCATCAAATGTTTTCATTTCTCCACCTCGCTTGTGAATTATTGGCTATCTGCCATAGCATAAAGTTCTTCCTGTAAACATTCCCAGAAATCTTCATAACTGTCTTTGTCTTGTTTATAGTTGTAATAAATTGTATCAAGATAACTAAATCCAAAATATCTGATTATGCCATACAGATTTTTTATGTTTCTACAAAACTGTTTTACTTTCATTTCTCCACCTCACTATCTCCACAAACTATAACACCTTGTGGTTTCTTGATGTAGAATGTCATTTTCCATTCATCACCTTCGTAATAAACATTGACGTGTTCCGCTTCAAAATTTTTCAACATTCTCAAAATCCTAATCAAATCCCAATATGGAAATTCAATTCTAAAAAACTCGTATTCATCTTTATCTTTTGGTGGCATATTATTTCTCCTCGCTATCTTTCAAGTCTTGTTCCATTTCATCAGCAATCTTATCAAAGTCTAATCCTTCGTTTGCTTGTTGGATTGCGTTGTCAATATCACAATCTTTTAAGAATTGCTCTGCTCGTTTAAGTAGTTGTAATCTGTAATCATTATTTACACAATCAGATAAATCCAAATGTGCTTTTAAGTCTTTGATTATTTCTTTTGCTTTGGTGAGTTGTTTTTTGTACTCAATATTTTCAGAGATTAAGGCACTCACTTGTTTTTCGATTTCTGCTAACTGTAATGCTAAGTTCATTTTTCCACCTCGCTATTTAAGAAGGCTTCTGCCTTTTTATGAAATGGATATTTTTGACATTGAGAACAATGTATAGTTACATAATCTGGATTTCTCTTATAATCACAATACTCACACTCCCATTTTGAATACTCTCTGATGATTTCCTTTGCTTCTGCATTTTCTTTTTCAAGGTCTGCAAGGTGTTCGTCTTGTTCTTTTGTAAGTTGTTCATATTCTCTATAAGCAACACCAAGTCTTTTACTCAACTCTGTTTCAGTCTTTAATTTTCGCTTTACTGTTTCAAGGTCTTTACAGATAATCTCAAATCCCTGTTGCAATATTGGGTCTTTAAGTGCAAGGCTTATTCTATCTTTCATTTCGTCTTTATTCATTTGTCTATCTCCTAAAAACAACCACCATAAACTGTTACGAGAATATGAGGAACACTTCGTTTCTTTGTGTATTCTTCATACACTTCTAAAGCCTTTTCATATTCAATTCTTGCCGTTTCTTCTGTTACAAAAATATCAGAAATATAAACTACCTTTTTACCACTCATAACAACATATTGTTTTCCATTCATTTTTTTATCTCCTTGTTTATTCTTTCCCTATAAATCTGATAACCTTTAGTCATTTCTTTACTCATTTTTATCTCCTTAACAAAAATCTTCAAAAGTTATTTTTCTTCCACTCCACCTGTCTTTATTGTCTTTCAAAATATCATAATAAGGATAAGCAGACCAATCAGATTTTTTCATACCCAATTTCTTCATAAGTCTTTTTATTCTACAGTTCAATGCTGAATAAACCATTTGATACTCAACACCTAAATAGGAAAGTATTTTAGTATTACAGTAATACGCAAGTTTTTCAAAGTCATCTTTGGTCTTTGTATCTTCATCCCACTGTCTTTTTTGAATATCAATAAATCTCATTTTTCTTTTATCTCCTCAAACTTTTCAATTCCTCTCTTATTCGTTCTTTATCTGAAAATTCTTCAAGTTCGATTGCTTGACCATACCAATAATTAGGCTTATAGTACTTATCCCATTCTTTAGCAATCTCTTCATCTGTTGTATAAAACTGTTCATCTATCGTATAATCATCAGTGTCTACTCTTTGGAGTAGAAAAACTTTCTGATTCTTCATTTTCTCAATCTGTGCTTCAAGGTCTGCAATACGCTTTTCAGATTGTCTATACCCTTGAATAAAAATTGATTCTTCTCGCAAATAAATATCTTGCTTTGTTGGTTTATCAACTAACCTATGCGTATGATTTTCAATGCAATCCTTTGCTAATGCTTCAAGTTCAGTCATTTTCTTTTATCTCCCATTTTCTTAATCTACAATCATAATCTCCATCACCTAAACTGTAACAACACAATCCGTAGGTAGGACTAAAATTTTTACAGTTACCGCAATTCTTCATTATCTCAATCTGTGCTTCGAGCATTTTATTTCTTTCATTCAAATCGTGTATTGTCTTTAACATTTCACACATAGCGTCAAGTTTTGGATTTACGCTAGGTACTTCATCTTTAGTCATTTTCTTTTATCTCCCATTTTTCAGCCAATCTTTCTATGATATTTTGGTCTATATCATTATTCATTCCGTCTTTAACAAGAGAAAGCACATCGCACTTCATTTTCTCAATCTGTGCTTCAAGTTCCTTAATTGTCGGATAGTTGAACTGATAGTCTGCAAGGTCTTTTTCTGTCTGCTCTAACTTCTGTTCAAGTTCTGCTATTCGCTTTTCTCTTGGTTCTGCACCAGCAAGATAGGCTTTCAAAACTTGTTCTTCACAATATGCGTTTAACTGAATACAAGTACATTTCTTTTTACAATTATTACACAACAAATATTTCCTAAGCCACTTATCTGCTTCTTTTTCAAGTTTTTCTTTAGTCATAGTTTTACTCCTTAAAAACTGAGAGCAATCAAGTATTAACTCATTTTACTGTTTCTCCTTAGTTATAATGAGTGATTCGAGCGGCTGAACAATCTTAGCTGAATTAAATGCAATCATAAGCATATTCAACAATTCCATTTCGTAATTACCTGAAAGATTACCACGACCCACATTATCTTTCAAATCATAATATATTCTGTTCAAACTATCCTGAAACTTATCATAGGTTATATGTTCTTCAAACTCTTTTGGTATTTCTAACAATAATGTCATTCTACTACTTCTCCTTTCTTAAACGTCTTACAGAACTTTTCAGGAAAATCAAACTTATAATCGGTCAGGTCATCTATTTCCTCATTGTCTTCAATATCTTCATAATTTACAATTTCATATTTACCATATTTCCACCAACCCCAAGTATCTTCATCAGTCCAGGTATCTCCACCATAAAGGTCATAGATATGTTCTTCATAATGGATTATCATTCTCTGAGCATCTTCAAGAGTATCAGCTGCAACTTTATAATATCTGTCTAAACCACAATCAGAATGGATATACAGTTCTTTCATAATTTATCTACTCCATACGCTATCAAGACCTGCAACAAAATATGCTACTTCAACATTTGTTGCTTTGTCACCTTTCTTTGTAGGTTCCAATTTAGCCATACAGTCCATCATAATTTTATAATCGAAGAAAGACATGTCCAGATTCTTTTTCTGGCATTCTGAAACAAAATTGCTGAAATGAGTTCCGGTAGGATTGTTTGTAAAATTAAAATCAATGATAATATCATCATCTTTAAGTTCAAGTTTATTTACTTTACCGATAACATCTACAACATCTATCTCATGGTCTAAATGTGCTCTACTCTGTTCTCTCGAAAGATAAATATTATGATTTAAATTATCAGGTTCATCATTGAACTTTTTAATAACTTTTTTCATTTCCGCTCTAGGATAATAAAAACCATTTACATTTACCTTATTAACTTTTGATACTTTAATTTTCATTTTTTCACTCCATTTAATTCCATAGCAATCTCAAGAGCGTTTATAGAATCAGACGGTACTACTCTGAGGATACAATCTGTTTCAATTGCTTTTACGAGATGTTCTTTATCTGTAATCCGTACCCAACCCGAAGTTGTATCACACTCAACAACAGCTCCACGATTCATTAAATCAAGATAAACATTAATGTTCTTTTTCATACCTTCACCTCACTACCAGCTGAAATAGTATCAAGTTTATAATAGAACAGCCGGTCTATATCATCTACTATAATTTTAGAATTCGTAAACTTCACAGGACTATCACGATATGTTTCATAAGACATAAAACGAATAGCAGCTCCATTATCAAGATAAATCTGTTTCCTTGATGGTACGCTTGTATAATCAAGATGTGAATTACGAATCTTTATATCAAATGAATGAAACATGGAACTTGCATTTGCTTCTGAGAATGTAGTAATGAACAGAACGTCATAACCTTTCTTAATCAGCTTTAATGCACGTTTAAGGCATTTCGTAGTTTTACCTTTACCTTTTCTTTTTTGTATCAGTTTCATCTTATTTCTCCTTTACTGAGAAAATTGTTTCAAATTAATATCACTTTCCAGATTATTGACATAGTTCTCGGCATTATTAATTACTTCTGCAACCATGTCTTTAATTCTTGCACTCTGATGCACATTCATTCTATATTTCATACAATGTAGAAGTTCTTTAATGATATGAGCCGAATCCTTATTTGATTCTTTCCAAGCATCAAATATCGACTGCCTTTCATCACGGTAAGACTGCATCTTAATATCATTAAACTTTTTAATATCTTCCTCGTTATCGTGAGTATTATTCTTGTAAACAATCTCAGCATACTGTTCCTTACAATCTGAACCTGAAGAATACAGAGCCACCAAATCAACAAATTCAACAAGGTTTGCGATCTGTTCATGAGGCTTTCCATATTCCCTTACATAAACATTAAGATTACCACAACTATTATCCATAGCTTCCTTAATTGGTATATACAATTCATTTACTGTCATCTAACATCTCCTTTCTCAGTTCTTCTTCAACTTCATTAAATACAAGACTACAGATTCTCGGCAGTTGTACAGGTTCACAGATTGTCTGATTATTCTGTGCCATACCAGACATATATCCCTTATAGAATCTTTTCATTTCTTCGACAATAGGTTTGATAAGTTCCTTGAAATATCTTTGTGCCGCATCTATATCCCCACGGCTCATTCCATTATCAAATTGTTTTGTAATATATTCGAACATTTTTTCTCTGTCCATTATTGGTGGTTTATCCATATTAAGAATAGTCTCAGTCCAACTTTCTAAATCATAATTACACCCTTCACTAAACTCCAGAGGACAATCTTTACAGGTAATTCCTGCACACCAATAATCATGTTCAGTTAAATATTTGGCGAATTCTACATTACTCATCTTAGCCATATAACATCTCCGCTCTCAGTTCTTCCAATACAACCATCAGCTTTCTATCCTGTTTGTTACACCAATCAATTAAAGCTGCCATATCGTATTTCATATTCCAAATATTACAGCCGATACAATCTCTGTGTCTACCATTATTACAGGTATCAAGTTTCTTACAGTTCTCAACATAATGTGGTTTACCTTTTGCACGATTATCCTGATATCTTTGGTATACTTCATTATATTCATCAGCCTGTTTATCTGACATATTAAATTCCTGTTTACAGAACTCTTTGAACGATGGTAATTTATCAGTCATTTCTTATTCCCTCACTATCTAACATCTTATGCTCATACGAGACATAATCGTTGATATTCAAATCATTATATCTGAACGTTATAGTTTTATGTAACACACTATCGTGAATCTGAATAAGGTCTTCACAATCCTTTATTGTCTGCCATCTGTCAATTATCCTGCCAACAGGTAAAGAAATCATTTCTCCGCTATAATAATCACAAACCGTGAATTCTTTAGTTACAATCATTTTCTTATTCCCTCACAGTAACGCAATAGATTATTGTTTGTGCTGTATAATGCTCATGAGCAATATAATGTTCATTAATCATTATAGGAACAATAGACACAATATCCTTTTCATCATATTTAGACAGTTCATCATTCATTTTATCAAGATTATCAAACTGAAGAACTTTAAGATGTTTTGGTTCTTCTTTCTTCGGATAATAATTTGTTGATTTCACTTGTGATATTTCATTTGTACACTTCATTTGTGGTATTTCACTTACATACTTCTTTATATCTATTGCTGGTCCTGAGAAATATGTAGAATTACCACATTCAGCATAAACATAAATTCTTATGGCATTATTTTCTTCAATTGCAGTAGGTTCTGAATAATGTAAATCAAATGTATCAGTATAAAATTCATAACTGATTACATCTCCTCTCGATAAATGCCATATAGTCTTACCATAATCTTTAAAGTCAAATGATTCAAATACAACGTATTGTCTACTCATGATATTTTGCTCCTTATTATAATAATAGAATTACACTTGTTTCAGGAATTGTTCTATTTCATTCATGATATGAGAAGGACAACAAGGTCCTATAATCCTGTTCCAATCAACAATTGAAACCATAATTATTTTTGCCATATCAACTAGCATTTTATTATTACTGTAACACAAACCACAGTCTGAGTTATTCTCAGCAAGGTTTTTATTAAGCTGCTTAATTTCCTGTAACAGTTTGCCGGTATATTCTCGTAATATTTTACTTCTATCACAAGGCAGGTCTTTTATAATATGTTCTACGGCATCTTCAAGACTGTTGAAACGATTTCCGTCTATATAGTATGACATCACTACTCCTCGTTATAATATTAGAATCTTACTGCTTTCT